>Ga0208814_1000533_pt1 | contig 22616 bp, 17 predicted proteins | sample MalvirAntarct_55_FD_184253 | JGI IMG/M metagenome (GOLD analysis project Ga0208814, IMG submission 184253) | Marine viral communities from the Global Malaspina Expedition - Malaspina viral metaG Antarct_55 (SPAdes) (version 2) | ecosystem: Environmental > Aquatic > Marine > Oceanic | place...
TGATAGGCATCGGTGTTGACCCCCAGCGCAATGGGTTGCGGCACGTAGCCGGGCTTGCTCAGCTCCTGCTCCAGGCGTTCAGCGAGGTTGGTCTTGGCGATCAACCGTGTCTCGAAATCAATTCCTGGCGACATGTCCCAATAGGCATGGCTGGGCCGCGCGAAGCAGTAGATGCAGCCATGTTCACAGCCGCGATAGGGGTTTACCGAACGATCGAAGCCGACATCCGGTGACTGGTTGCGGGTGAGCACGGTCTTGGCTGTTTCGAAGCGTACCTCGGTGGCGCGCGTCGGTGGCACATCCTGTTCCCAGCCGTCGTCATACGCCTCGCTACGGGTCGGGGCGAAGCGGTTGTCCGGATTGATTGCGGTGCCACGGCCACGCGGCGTGCTTTTCGGCGGGTACATGACAGGCTCCGAAATACTGTATATGGATACAGTATCAGAACTTCCTCAAGCGTCGCTAATGTCGACGAGCCCGCCCGTCGCGTAGGGTGGACCGAGGCCACCGCCGCAGCCGCGATCTGGCGGCGCTATCTCGTCCAAGGTAATCGGCGAAAGTAAACGCTTCCTACAGAGCTGATCTCGAGCTCAGCGGCACACATCATGTGTGCTGTGAGCAACCGGAGCCATACGGCTCATGCAGGCGACCGCTAGCATGTCAGCTGGACCGTCGCACCTGCACCTTGCTGTACTCGGCTTCTGCGACGTCACTGAGGCGAATGACGCCGCGTCTCGCCAGCTCCCGTGCGCGCCAGTAAAGGTACAGGTCCGTAGGGAAGAAGCCGTCGCAATGGCCCATGACTTCAGCCATGGCGCGGGCCAGCGGCATCCAGTCGTCGCCGCAGGCGGCGACTAACTCGCCGTCGATCCGTGACTGGTCTTCGCCGACAAACCGACCCTCGACCCAGCGACGTATCGCAGCGCTTTCCCGTACGGTGGCACGCCATTGGCCGGCGAGTTCGACGAGGCGTTCAGGGTCGACGAGGCGCGGCTGATAAAGCGCTGCCAGGGCGTCCGGCGCATTCATGGATACGGCCATGCGCATGCCAACCCGACTGTCGCCGGTGCCGCAGGCCACCTCATGAAGCGCGATTGACGAGCCTTCCAATGCCGCCGCCACACGCGCCAGCATCAGCTGTTCGGAGGCGCTATCGCCATGCCAGACCGTGACTTGCCGCGACTGGTCAGGCAGCCGCGCCAGCCACTCGGCATCGGCGCCAATTCCGGAGAAATCCGGCCGAGGCTCCAGCACGGCAGGCCAGACGGCTTCCCAGAAGCCCATACGCATTCTGCAAGGCGGAGACTCGACATCAGCCAGCGGCCCGACGGCCAGGTCATCGCGCAGCACCCGCACCTCGCTGCCGTCAGCCAGCAGGGGCCGAACGCTCTCCGCGGCGAGGTCGCCACAGGTGATGTGCCACATGGCGAGCCTCCCTTGGATCAGTCGGGTTTTTTCTTCAGCTTGGGATTGGGGAAAAACTGCACGGCTTGCACCTGCGGATCGGGGGCCTTCGGCTTGGCCTGGTTGACCCGCGTACCCAACTCCGAGGGCACGGATTGGCCCTGCGCGTTGAGGGTGTCAGCGTAGCCGCACTCAACGCATTCGCGATGTGGAACGCCATCGACGTCCCACATCTTGATGCTGTCGCTGGCGCTGCACGCCGGACATACCGCCCCGGCGATGAAGCGCTTGGTGGTCACCTTCGGCTCGTCGCTCATGCCACTTCCTCGGTCAGTCCGAGATGGCGCAGCAGCGCGTCGGTAGACGGCTCACGACCACGGAAGTCGACGAACAGCACCATCGGCTCCTGCGAGCCGCCGCGCGCCAGGATGGCCTCGCGGAAGGCGCGCCCGGTGTCGGCGTTGAATACGCCCTCTTCCTCGAAGCGCGAGAAGGCATCGGACGACAGCACCTCAGCCCACTTGTAGCTGTAGTAACCCGCCGCGTAACCACCGGAGAAGATGTGCGCGAAACTGTTGGGGAAGCGGTTGCTGGCTGGCGGACGCATCACCGAGACCTCGTCGCGGATGCTTTCCAGCACCTGGAGCACGCTGCGGCCGTCTCCGTGAGTGGCGTGCAGCTCGAAGTCGAACAGTGAGAACTCCAGCTGACGCACCATCATCAGGCCGGACTGGAAGTTCTTCGCCGCCAGCATCTTGTCGAGCAGATCCTGCGGCAGGGTTTCGCCGGTCTGGTAGTGGCCGGAAATCAGCGCCAAGCCTTCGGGCTCCCAGCACCAGTTCTCCATGAACTGACTCGGCAGCTCGACTGCATCCCAGGCCACGCCATTGATGCCTGATGCACCGGCATGCTCGACCTGGGTCAGCAGGTGGTGCAGGCCATGGCCGAACTCGTGGAACAGCGTGGTGACTTCATCGTGGGTCAGCAGCGCCGGGCGCTCGCCCACCGGCGGGGTGAAGTTGCAAACCAGATTGGCCACCGGCGTTTGCAGCGTGCCGAGGCAGGTGCGGCGCTTGTCGCGTGCGCCATCCATCCAGGCACCACCGCGCTTGTTGGCCCGCGCATAGAGGTCGAAGAAGAACCGCCCGACGTGCTCGCCTTTCTCACGGATTTCAAACAGACGCACGTCCGGATGCCAACCGTCGAAGCTTTCCAGCTCGTGAATCTCGATGCCGTACAGGCGCTTGACGATGGCAAACAGGCCGGACAGCACCTTGTCCACCGGGAAGTAGGCGCGCAGCTCTTCCTGGCTCAGGCTGTAGCGGGCCTGGCGCAGCTTCTCGCCGAAGTAATTGGCGTCCCAGCTCTGCAGATCGGAAACGCCCTGCTCGGCGGCAAAGGCGCGCAGCTCCTTCAGGTCGCGTTCGGCAAATGGCTTGCTGCGCTTGGCCAGGTCACGCAGGAAGCCCAGCACCTGATCGGTGCTGTCAGCCATTTTGGTCGCCAGCGACAGCTCGGCGTAGTTGCCGAAGCCCAGCAGCTGCGCCAGTTCCTGACGCAGGTCGAGGATCTGCTCCATCACCGGTCCGTTGTCGAACTGGCCGGCATTCGGGCCCTGATCGGAGGCGCGGGTGGAATAGGCGACGTAGACCTCTTCGCGCAACTTGCGATTGTCGGCGTAGGTCATCACCGCGTAGTAGCTGGGGAACTCGAGGCTGATCAACCAGCCATCCAGGTCCTTGGCCTTGGAGGCTTCAGCCATTTGCGCCTTGGACGACTCGGTAATGCCGGCCAGCAGGCTTTCGTCGGTGACATGCTTGGTCCAGGCCTGGGTCGCGTCGAGCAGCTGGTTGGAGAAGGTGCTGCCCAGTTCGGCGAGCTTCATGCTGATCGCGCCGAAGCGCTGCTGCTCGGCCGGCGGCAGGTCGATACCGGACAGGCGGAAGTCACGCAACGCGTGTTCGAGAATGGTCTTCTGCGCCACATCGAAGCCGTCGGCCTCGGCGCTCAGCGACAGCGCCTGGTAGGCGGCGAACAGGTCGGCGTTCTGACCCAGCTCGGTGGCGTAGGCGGACAGTTTGGGCAGACAGGCCTCGTAGGCGCTGCGCAATTCGGCATTGTTGCGTACGGCATTGAGGTGGCTGACCGGACCCCAGGCGCGGCTGAGGCGCTCGTTCATTTCGTCGAGGCCGACCACCAGGGTGCTCCAGTCGAGGCTCTCGGCGGGGCGGCTGAGCAATTCCTGCAGGGCGACGCGGTTCTCGCCTAGGACGGTATCGACCGCCGGCTCGACGTGCTCCGGACGAATCTCGGAATACGGCGGCAGGTCGAATTCCCGAAGCAGCGGATTGGTATCGGTCACGGCAGTTGCCCCTTCTGAATAAATGATCACCAGTGCATGTTAAAGACAAATGCCCGACCGCGCAGCTGGGGAACGAAGCGATAGAGAGGCTCTATTCACAACGAAACGGCGCGAGTGACGGGCATCCGTACCGGTTATTGGACCGCCGTCTGCTCGGGCAATTCGGGGCGTCGCGCATAGCGCTGGGCGAGCACCGTGCAGACCATCAGCTGGATCTGATGAAAGAGCATCAGCGGCAGGATGATCATGCCGACCGCACTGGTGGCGAACAGCACCTGCGCCATGGGCACGCCGGTCGCCAGGCTCTTCTTCGAGCCGGCGAAGAGGATGGTGATGCGGTCTTCCAGATTGAAGCCAAACACCTTGGCCAGCATGGCCGTCAGCCACAGCACGATGGCCAGCAACAGACAGCAGGCCACCACCAACCCGATCAGGTGCCCAACCGGCACGATCTGCCAGAGGCCATCGACCACCGCACCGCTGAACGCGGTGTAAACCACCAGCAGGATGGAGCTCTGATCCACGGTTTTCAGCCAGGTCTTGTTGCGCGTCACCCAGGCGCCGATCCAGCGGCGGGCGATCTGCCCGGCGATAAAGGGCACCAACAGTTGCAGCACGATCTTGCCGATGGAATCCAGCGTCGAGCCGCTCTCGCCTTCGACGCCCATCAGCAGCAATACCAGCAGCGGCGTGAGGAAGATGCCGATCAGGCTGGACGCCGCGGCGCTGCAGATGGCCGCCGGCACATTGCCACGCGCCAGCGAGGTAAAGGCGATGGCCGATTGCACGGTGGCGGGCAGCGCACAGAGGTAGAGCATGCCCAGGTACAGTTCGTCACCGACCATCGGCGTCAACACCGGCTTGAGCGCCAGCCCCAGCAGCGGAAACATGACAAAGGTGCAGGCGAACACCAGCAGGTGCAGGCGCCAATGGCCGGCACCGGCGAGGATCGCTTCGCGCGACAGCTTGGCGCCGTGCATGAAGAACAGCAGCGCGATGGCGGCCGCCGTCAGCCACTCGAAGAACACCGCGCCGCGCCCTTCGCAGGGAAACAGCGTGGCAATGGCAACCACGGCGAGCAGGGCCAGGGTGAAGTTGTCGAAGAGCAGGCGGAGCTTGGCCATATGGATTTCCTTGGGACTTGCAGGCGACAGGGATCGACCTTAACGTGAGCGCCTACTTCCGACTAACGCCAAGCAGGCACGAAATGTCGCCAATCGGACAAGAAGCCGCACTGATTACCCGTCTTGGCGCTCTCAAAGCGCTGCCGCGGCCGGTCTATGGTCAGCTCGACTCGCCGCCCAACCTCAAGCTGGGCTACCGCCACAGCCATCCCTGGGTGCAGCTGTCCCATGCGGTGGAAGGCGTGCTCGAAGTACGCACCGACAATGGCCGCTTCATCGCGCCGCCGCTGCGCGCGGTGTGGATACCTGCCGGGGTGACGCATCAGGTCTTCTGTGCGCCGGACACCTGCATTCGCAGCCTGTATATCGACCGAAGCGTAGCGGGCGATGCGCCCGAGCATTGCCGCGTGCTGCAGGTCAGCCCCCTGCTACGCGAACTGATCCGGCATTTCAGCACCCTGCCCGAAGCCTATGCCGAAGACGGTGCAGAAGGACGACTGGTACAGGTGCTGCTCGATCAACTCGGCTGCGCGCCGGAGATCGAACTGGTGTTGCCACTGCCGGTAGAACCGCGCCTGCATCGGCTTTGCAAAAGCCTGCAGGCGCAGCCGGAGTCGCAGGAAGGCCTGGCCGACTGGAGCCGCACCCTGGGCGTATCGGAACGTACCCTGAGCCGGCTGTTCCTGCGCGAGACCGGACTGACCTTTCGCGCCTGGCGGCAGCGGTTGCGGCTGCTCAGCGCCCTGCCGGCGCTGGAACGCGGCGAGCGGGTAACCGATGTGGCGCTGGGCTGTGGTTATGAATCGCTGTCCGCATTCATCGCCGCCTTTCGTGAACAGTTCGGCGCCACGCCGGGCGAATTCTTCCGTCCCGGCAGTGGATCTTCCACAGACCGTGTCCACTAGCCTTCTCAAATCTCGTCATCAGGAGCGACCCATGAGCATCCGAACCTTTCAGGGACACACACCGGCACTCGGCGAGCGCGTCTTCGTCGACCCCAGCGCTGTGCTCATTGGCGATATCGAAATCGGCGAAGACAGCTCCGTCTGGCCACTGACCGTGATTCGCGGCGACATGCACCGCATCCGCATCGGCAAACGCAGCAGCATTCAGGATGGCAGCGTGCTGCACATCACCCATGCCGGCCCGTTTAACCCGGACGGCTTCCCGCTGACCATTGGCGACGAAGTCACCGTTGGCCACAAGGTCACCCTGCACGGCTGCACCCTGGGCAGCCGGATTCTGGTGGGCATGGGCTCGATCGTGATGGACGGTGCGGTGGTCGAAGACGAAGTGATCATCGGCGCCGGCAGCCTGGTGCCGCCCGGCAAGACGCTGGAAAGCGGCTACCTCTACGTTGGCAGCCCGGTGAAACAAGCCCGTCCGCTGACCGATAAGGAACGCAGCTTCTTCAACTACACCGCCGGTAATTATGTGAAGTTGAAGGATCAGCATCTGGCGGAAAGCCTGAAGCCTGAAGCCTGAAGCGAAAACACTAGACGGTCGGGCTGTACGAAAACCTGCTGTTCGACGGCGTGCTGGATATGCCCAAGGTCCTCCCTCAGTTTGCTATGACGCCAATAGTCCAGCCGGCCACATGGCCGCGGCTCGCGCCCATGGCGGCACTGCCGCGCGATCAACCGCATCTGCGCGAAGTGGCGATTTGTGCATCCGAACAGTGTTTGATATACCGGCAACCCCGCTTAAGCTCGCGCCCATTCCCAGCCAGTCAGGCAGCACCTTTCGTGATTACCGGCACCATCAAGAACCAAATCGATCAAATATGGAATGCCTTCTGGAGCGGCGGCATCTCCAATCCGATGGAAGTCATCGAGCAGATGACCTACCTGCTGTTCATCAAGCGGCTCGACGAGCTGCAAACGGTTAAGGAAAAGAAGGCCGCGCGCACCGGCCAGCCCATCGACAACCCCATCTTCAACCCCTACCAGGCGCACCTGCGCTGGTCGCAGTTCAAGCTGCTGGGTGATCCGGGCAGCCTCTACACCTTGGTCTCGGAAAAGGTCTTTCCCTTTATCAAGACCCTGGGCAGCGAAAACGGCGAGTCCACCTATTCCGCCCATATGAAGGATGCGCGCTTCACCATTCCCACACCGGGCCTGCTGGCTAAGGTCGTGGACATGCTCGACGCCATCCCCATGGAGGATCGCGACACCAAGGGCGACCTCTACGAATACATGCTCGGCAAGATCGCCAGCGCCGGGCAGAACGGCCAGTTTCGCACCCCGCGCCACATCATCAAGCTGATGGTGGAAATGATGGCGCCGCGCCCCAGCGACACTATCTGCGACCCGGCCTGCGGCACCGCAGGGTTCCTCGTGGCGGCGGCGGAATACCTGGATGAGCACCACCGCGACAAGATCTACCGCGACGCCGAATCGGCCAAGCGCTTCAACCACGAAACATTCCACGGCTTCGACTTCGACAGCACCATGCTGCGCGTCGGCTCCATGAACATGCTGCTGCACGGCGTGGAAAATCCCGCCATCGAAAACCGCGATTCGCTTAGCGAAGGCCATGCCGGGGTGGAAGGCCAGTTCAGCCTGATCCTCGCCAACCCGCCCTTCGCAGGTAGCCTGGACTACGAAAGCTGCGCCAAGGACCTGCAGGACATCGTCAAGACCAAGAAGACCGAACTATTGTTTCTCGCCCTATTCCTGCGCCTGTTGAAAACCGGCGGCCGCGCCGCGGTGATCGTCCCGGACGGTGTGCTGTTCGGCTCCAGCAAGGCGCACAAGACCCTGCGCAAACTGCTGGTCGAAGACCACAAACTCGACGGCATCGTCTCCATGCCCTCCGGCGTGTTCCGCCCCTACGCCGGCGTCTCCACCGCCATCCTGCTGTTCACCAAGACCAACAGCGGCGGCACCGATAACGTCTGGTTCTACAACATGCAGGCCGACGGCTTCTCGCTGGACGACAAACGCAACCCGCTGGACGCGAGCAAACACGACTGCAACAACCTGCCGGACCTCCTTGCCCGCTGGCAATCGCTTGCCTCCCCTCTCCCTCCGGGAGACGACTGCATGGATGCAGGAGGTAGGGCGACGCAGGATGCCAAAGCCGAGGGGCTAGGGGTGAGGGCTGCCTCCGACGAAGCCACTCGCCAACGCACCGACCAAAGCTTCCTCGTCCCCAAGGCCGAAATCGTCGGCAACGACTACGACCTTTCCATCAACCGCTACAAGCAGGTGGTGTACGACCAGGTCGAGCATGAACCGCCGCAGAAGATATTGGCGGCGTTGAAGGAGCTAGAGGCGGAGATTATGCGCGGGATGGAGGAGTTGGAGGGGATGTTGCGATGAGCTGGCCGACAGTATCTCTCGGCGAGCTCACGAAAATACGCACGGGTAAACTCGATGCAAATGCAAGCTCACCTGACGGAGAGTTTCCATTTTTTACTTGCGCGAGCGAACCCCTCAGAATCGCATCGTACAGTTATGACTGTGAGTGTGTTTTGATCGCTGGCAATGGTGATTTAAATGTCAAATATTACGCAGGCAAATTTGACGCTTACCAACGAACCTACATTATCGAGACAGCAGACCCCGAAAAACTTAACACACGGTATATGTACCATTTCATGGATAGCTATCTGTCATCCCTTAGAGAGCAGAGCATTGGCGGAATCATTAAATATATAAAGATTGGCAACCTCACCGGTGCGAAAATTCCGCTCCCGCCACTCCCCGAACAACGCCGCATCGCAGCGATCCTGAACAAGGCCGACGAGCTACGCGCCAAGCGCCGCGAAGCCATCGCCAAGCTTGATCAGCTGTTGCAGTCCGTGTTTCTGGAAATGTTCGGCGATCCTGTGATCAACAGTCAAGGCTGGCCTCAGGTCCCATTTGAAGATCTTCTAGAGAGTATCGATAGTGGAAAAAGTCCAGTTTGCTTGGAAAGATCAGTAGTAGACGGTGAGTGGGGAGTACTCAAGCTCGGAGCCGTTACACGCTGCACTTTTGACCCTGCCGAAAACAAAGCATTACCTCCCGGCACTGCCTATGAGCCGAGTTTGGAGGTGAATAAGGGCGATTTATTATTTACCCGGAAAAATACATACGATCTAGTAGCTGCCTGCGCATACGTTTCTGAAACGCCGCCCCGGTTGTTGTTGCCTGATTTGATTTTTCGCTTCCGCTTCAAATTCGAGGCACCAATTTTTCCTCGCTATCTGCAGGCATTGCTTACGCACCCAGGAAAGCGGAAATCGATACAAAGCCTTGCCGGTGGCGCTGCTGGATCGATGCCAAATATTTCCAAGGCCAAACTCAAGACCGTTCTTATCGAGTTGCCTCCTAAGGCATTACAAGAACAGTACGAAAAAGCTGTAAAAAATATTGAGGCTATAAAGGCTAATCAATGTGTGTCCATGCGAAAAATGGATGCTGCCTTCATCTCGCTTCAACAGAGACTGTTTCAAGGAAGCTGTGCTCTATGATCGACCTCCGCTCTCCCGCCGACCTCGAACTCCTCCGCGAGTCCATCGACCTCGAATGCAAGCTCGCGGCCGGTCGTGACGGCAAGGGCGCCTTGCCGGAAGATTTCTGGCCGACCTACAGCGCCTTCGCCAATACAGGCGGCGGTGTGGTGGTGCTCGGTGTGCGAGAGAAGAAGGGGCAGTTCCATCTGGAGGGCATCGCCAACCCGGCCAAGGTGCGCAAGGAGCTGTTCGACAACCTGAACAACCGCAAACAGGTCAGCGCCAATCTGCTCAGCGATGCTTCCGTTCAAGAGGTCGAATTGGACGGGCGCACGCTACTGGTGGTGGAAATCCCTCGCGCCAACCGCAAGCAACGACCGGTTCATCTGACGCCCAATCCCTTTGGCCATACCTATCGCCGCCTCAATGAAGGCGACCGGGTGCTGCCCGATGAAGAGGTCAAACGGATGCTCGCCGAGCAGGTGGAGGACAGCCGCGACGACCGTATTCTCAAGGGCTATCACCTCGATGATCTGTGCGAAGAAACGCTGCGCGCTTACCGCCAGGTTTTCGCCAACCGCGAGCCGGCGCACCCCTGGAATGCGCTGGACGATCAGGAGTTTCTGCGCCAGATCGGCGGCTGGCGTCGCGACCGGGAAACCGATACGGCAGGGCTGACGTTGGCGGGTCTGTTGATGTTCGGCTGGATGAGCACCATCCAAGAAGCGCTGCCGAACTACATGCTGGACTATCAGGAACGTCCGGAAGCCCGTACCGAATTGCGCTGGGTTGATCGCGTCACGCTCGATGGCAAATGGTCCGGCAACCTCTACGACTTCTACCGCAAGGTCTACCTCAAGCTCACCGCCGACCTGAAGGTGCCGTTCAAGCTGGAGAAAGGCGAACGCCAGGACGAGACGCCCGTGCATGTGGCGCTGCGCGAAGCGTTGGCCAACGTGCTGGTGCATGCGGACTACTCGGACCGCGCCTCGGTGCTGGTGGTCAAGCGGCCAGACATGTTCGGCTTCCGCAACCCCGGCCTGATGCGCGTGCCCCCGGAAGTGGCAATCCATGGCGGCGAACACGACTGCCGTAACCGCACGTTGCATAAGATGTTCCGCTTCGTCGGGGTCGGTGAGCAGGCGGGCTCGGGAATACCGAAGATTTATGCCGGCTGGAAAGACCAGCACTGGCGTGCCCCCGCACTTTTCGAGCGCAATGAGCCCTATAGCCAGACATTGCTCGAATTGCGCATGGTCGATCTGCTGCCGGACGAGGTGCTGGCGGCCCTGCGGCTGCAATTCGGCCCGGCTTTCGATCAGCTATCTCATGATGAGCGCCTGACTCTGGCGGCGGCCGCTTCCGAACGCACCATCAGCCATGCACGAATAATGGAAATGACCGGGATGCAGTCGATGGAAGCGTCCCGCCTGTTGCAAGGGCTGGTACGCGCGGGGCTTCTGGAAAGCCACAATCCGGGCAGGGGCGCTGTCTATTGCCTGCCCGGCGCCGCGCTGCCAACGCCGGAAGATGTGTTTGGCAGCTCCGCACATTTGCCGGAGCGCTTCGGACAGTTGGACGGCAGCCCCGCACATTTGGCAGGTAGTAGCTCCGCATATTTGGCTGGCAGCTCCACACATTTGGCAGGTAGCTCCACACATTTGGCCGGCAGCTCCACACATTTGCCTGACGACAACGAGGTATCTGAGTGGGTAGAACGCGATGAGGCGGGCCGAAGGCTGACGACCCTACTCGATGCGCCCGTCATTGATTCGTTGAGCCATTTGAGTGACGCCTACAAAGCTCAACTAGAGGCGCTGGCCGAAGCCCCTCGACGCAAGGGAAAACTCGATGCGGACGAGTTACGTGCTGCCATCCTGGCGCTTTGCAAAGGTCACTATGTCGCCGGCACCAGCTTGGCTGAGCTATTACGGCGCAATCCAAACGCGCTGCGCCAACAGCACTTGAAACAGCTGGTGCAAGCAGGCCGTTTGCGCCTGGCCTTCCCCACAGCTCCCACGCACCAGATGCAGGCATACCGCAGCACGGAGGACGAACAGCCGTGAACCATATTCCGCCTCTGAAAAAGCGAAAGGCCCCGGTGACCGCACCGAGGCCATAACGCCGACCGGGAACCCCCAATCCATTTGCCGCGAGCTTAGGTTCGGCAGCTAGAAGGCGCAAGCCCGCCGTACAAAGGAAGTGACAAGACGATGAGCAATTTCCAGTTCCTCGAACCCGAATTCAAAGCCCTGCTCGAACCGGCGAAAGGGGCCGAGCAACTGGTCTATTCCGACCCGCGTGCCTGCTGCATGCGCACCCGCCATGCCTTGGAGCAGGCCGTGCACTGGCTGTACGAGAACGACCTCGACCTGCGCATGCCGTATGACCGCAGCCTCAACGTGCTGCTGACGGATCGAGATTTCGAGGCCTTGGTGCCGGTACAGGTGCACCAGAAGATGCGCCTGATCCAGCGCATGGGAAACCAGGCGGTGCATGGCAACGGCGCGGTCGGGTTTAGTGACTCGATGAAGCTGCTGCGCGAGTTGTTCCATGTGCTGTTCTGGCTGGCACGCACCTACACCCGCAGCAGCGACCCCAAGAGCATCGCTGCCAGCTTCGAAGAGAAGCGCGTACCGCAGCTGGTGAGCACCAGCGACGCTGCCGCCTTCACCCGTACCGAGCTGAAGAAGCAAGAAGAGCGCTTCCAGCAACAGCTCAAGGACCAGCACGCCGAACTGGAGAAGCGTGAGGCAGCCATCGCCGAGCAGGCCGCGACCCTGGCCGAGCGCGAAGCGTTGCTGGCGCAGCTGGACGCCGAACTGGCGGCCAAGCGGGCCGAACTGGCCAAGGCCAAGTCGGCCAATATCGCGGTGCCCGATACCCACGACTACGACGAAGCTGACACGCGCCGCTTCTTCATCGACGTGCTGTTACGCGAAGCCGGCTGGGTAGCGGGCAAGAGCCTGTCCGTCGAGGTGCCGCTCAAGGGCATGCCCAACAGCAAGGAAGAAGGCTTTGCCGACTATGTGTTGTGGGGCGCCGATGGCAAGCCGCTGGCCGTGGTGGAAGCCAAACGCAGCCTGAAGGACGCCGATATCGGTCGGCAGCAGGCCAAACTCTATGCCGACTGCCTGGAGGCCGAGAAGGGCCAGCGGCCGCTGATTTTCTATTCCAACGGCAACCACACCTGGCTGTGGGACGACCGCCGTGCGCCACCCCGCGAGGTGCAAGGCTTCTATACCCGTGAGGAGCTGGAACTGGCGGTACAGCGACGCCAGCTGCAAGGCGACCTGAGCCGCCTGCCGGTCAACCCGGACATCGCCGGGCGCTCGTACCAGCAGCGTGCCATTCGCGCCATGACCGAGGCGTTCAGCCAGGGTCGGCGCGCCGGCCTGCTGACCATGGCCACCGGTACCGGCAAGACCCGCACGGCCATTGCCTTGGTGGAGCTGCTGATGCGCGCCAACTGGGCCAAGCGGGTGCTGTTTCTGGCCGACCGCGTGGCGCTGGTCAACCAGGCCGTCGGCGCCTTCAAGGCTTATCTGCCGGACTCCAGCCCGGTCAACCTGGTGACGGAAAAGAACGGCCAGGGCCGCGTCTACCTTTCGACCTACCCCACCATGATGGGCCTGATCGACGAGATGGACGGCGAGCAGCGTCGCTATGGCATCGGCCATTTCGATCTGGTGATCATCGACGAGGCCCACCGCAGCGTGTACCAGAAGTACGGGGCGATCTTCCGCTACTTCGACAGTTATCTGGTGGGCCTGACCGCCACGCCGCGGGACGAGGTGGATCGTGACACCTACCACCTGTTCGGGCTCGAAACGGGCGTGCCGACCGATGCCTATAGCCTCGACGAGGCGGTTGCCGCCAACTACCTGGTGCCGCCGAAGGCGCAGTCGGTGCCGATCAGGTTCGTGCGCGAGGGCATCCGCTACGACCAACTCACCGAAGAGGAAAAGGAGCACTGGGAGTCGCTGGACTGGGGCGACCGCGCCGAAGATGGCGATGCACCGACCGAGGTGCTGGCGGCCGAGGTGAACAAGCAGTTGTTCAACGAGCACACCGTGGACTTGATGTTGCAGCACCTCATGCAGCACGGCCTGAAGGTGGAAGGCGGCGACAAGCTGGGCAAGACCATCATCTTCGCCGTCAACCAGAAGCATGCCGAATTCATCGCCCGCCGCTTCGACCACAACTACCCGCATTACAAGGGCGAGTTCGCCCGCGTGATCACCCACGCGGTGACGTACGCACAAAGCCTGATCGATGACTTCGGCAGCAAGCAGAACAAGCTGCCGCAGATCGCTATTTCCGTGGACATGCTCGACACCGGCATTGACGTGCCGCAGGTACTCAACCTGGTGTTTTTCAAGGCGGTGCGCTCGAAGGTGAAGTTCCTGCAGATGATCGGCCGCGGCACGCGGTTGTGCCCCGACCTGTTCGCGCCGAGCGTGGACAAGAGCGAGTTCTACATCTTCGACCTCTGCGGCAACTTCGAATACTTCAACGAGCACCCCAAGGGCGCGCTGGGTAGCGTCGCCGAGCCGGTGGGCAAGCGCCTGTTCAAGGCGCGGCTGGACCTGCTCTCGCTGCTCTCGGGCAAAGACACCCGTGTGCCGGATGATGTCGCCGAAACCATCGGTGGCTACGACCAGCTCGCGGGCCTGCGCCATGGCGTGACGGACGAGCTGCACGGTGAGGTCGCGGCAATGAACCTGGACAATTTCATCGTCCGCACCGAGCGCGAGCATGTGGTGCGCTACGCCGACCGCGGTGTCTGGAACGAGCTGGACGATGCGGCGCTGGGCGACCTGCGTGCGCATGTGGCAGGTCTGCCCAGCGAGCGCGAGGCCGAGCACATCACCGCCCGGCTGTTCGACCTCCTGTGCACCAACCTGCAACTGGCGGTGCTGCGCGCCAGTAATGACTTCGTCGCCTACCGCGACCGCATTCGCGAGCTGGCCAGCCAGCTGGAACTGCTGGAAAGTGTTCCGGCGGTGCGCGCAGAGCTCGCGCTAATACAGGACGTGCAGGGCGAGGACTACTGGCAGGACATCACCCTGCCGATGATCGAGCGGGTGCGCCGCAAGCTGCGCGGCCTGATCCAGCTGATCGAGCGCAAACCCTCCAACCCGGTCTACACCCTGCTGACCGACCACATAGGCGAAGCCACCGAGGTGGTGCTCAAGGATTTCAGCACCGGCATCAACCTGGCGCAGTACCGCAAGAAGGTCGAGGCCTACATTCGCGCCAATGAAAACCACGTTGCCATCGCCAAGCTCAAGCACAACCGCCCGCTGACGCCCGTGGACCTCGAAGAACTGGAGCGTTTCGTCTATCAATCCGAGCCCGTGGAGAGCCGGGAACGCTTCGTCGAATGCTATGGCAATGACAAGCCGCTGCCGCTATTCATCCGCTCCCTGGTGGGGCTGGACCGCAACGCCGCACTAGAAGCGTTCGCACGGTTCCTCGACGGCAGCCGCTACAACAGCCAGCAGATCCGCTTCGTCGAGATGATCATCGAGCGCCTGACCCGGCACGGCACTATCGACCCGGGGCAGCAGTACGAGCCGCCATTCACTTCGGTGCACTACGAGGGGCTGGACGGGGCTTTTGGTGATGCGGACGCGGACGCCATCGTGGCAGTTATCGAACAGATCAACCGCGGTGCCGTTGCGGCGTGACGCATGGGCAACCCACGGCACCCATTTGCGCTCGCGCCGAGGGGTACGGGACAATCCGCAGCCACCCAGCTGGCGAGCCCAACATGCACCACTCCACCATCCTCTTCGACCTCGACGGCACCCTGACCGACCCACGCGAAGGCATCACCCGCTCGATCCAGCATGCACTGGCGCAGCTCGGCATCGACGAGCCAGATCTGGCCAAGCTGGAACCCTTTATCGGCCCACCGCTGCTGCAAGCGTTCATGGAGTTCTACGGCTTCGACGAAGCGCGGGCCTGGGAAGCGGTCGGCCATTACCGCGAGCGCTTCAAGACGGTCGGCCTCTACGAAAACCTGCTGTTCGACGGCGTGCTGGAGATGCTCGAACACTTGCGCGGGCAAGGCCGGACGCTCTATGTAGCGACCTCGAAACCCTCGGTTTTCGCCCGCGAAATTGCCCGGCATTTCGCCTTCGATCAGCACTTCAAGGTCATCTATGGCAGCGAGCTGGACGGCACCCGCACCAATAAGGTCGAGCTGATCGCCCATGTGATCGCCAGAGAAGGGCTCGATCCCGAGCAAACACTGATGATCGGCGACCGCAAGCACGACCTGATCGGCGCGCACAGCAACGGCTTGCAGGCGGTCGGCGTGGGTTACGGTTTTGGCAGCCATGCCGAGCTGATGGCGCAATCGCCGGCCTACTACTACGCCACGCTGCCGGCGCTGCGCGCGGCGTTCGGCTAGCGCGCCGGGTCGCGCTCGGGGGCGAAGCTCACCGGTGGCGACCCATCGGCGTTGATCTGTTGAACCTGCGACGGTCGGCCCTCGGCATCGAGCCGGATACGGCCGATGCCCGAGCCGTTCCATAGCCGTTCGCCAGACCGGCTGCGGCTCGGCAGCCACGGCTGGACCCGCACCCGGCGACGTTTGGTGAACCAGTTCAACGGCGAGCGCGGCGAATACAGCCAGCGGTTGAGCCGGTCGAACAGGTCGAGCAAGCGCGGCGGAAACTCATTCTTCACGCCGCTGCTGGTGATCTGCCATAACCGCGGCCCCTCGGCACGGCCGCGAATGCGTACCTCATAGGCGAACGAGTAATGCACGTCGCCGGAGAGGATCACGTAGTTACCCGGCGTGCGGGTGTGGCGGAAGATGTTGAGCATGACCTGCGCCGCGCCGCGATGGGCCATCCAGTTTTCGGCGTCGACCAACAGCGACAGGCCGGCCCAGCTGAATACGCGTTGCACGGTCTCGATCAGCTTGACGCCAAACATCGGCGCCGGCGAGACGATGATCACCGAACGATGGTCGAGCAATTCCTGCTGAAAATCCGTCAGCGCTTCCCAATCCATTAGCCCCGAAGGCCGGCTCAGGTTGCGCTCGCTGCGCCAGCGTCGGGTACGAGTATCGAGCACCACCAGCGCCGGCTCGCTGGGTATGACATAGCCCCAGTCGCCGCGCGCCAGCAGCTCGTCAACCACTTGATCATGCAGGGCGCAATCGAGTCGCCCGTCTTCGCCGCTATTGAGCAACGCCTCAACTGCGCTCAACGACGTGACGCTGGCATCCGGCGCGTTGCCCCAGGCCTGGCACAGCAGATAGCCGAGCAAGGCGTTGCCGATGATGCGCCGGGAAAAGGGATGGCCGTAGGCGGTCTGCTCCCAGCGGGCGCTGAGGTTCCAGTCATCGGTGATGTCGTGGTCATCGAAAATCATCAGCGACGGCAGGTGCGCCAATGCCCGCGCCACCTGCGGCAGGCCGACCTGGAAGGCATCGATGCAACTCAGTTCACGCGCCCAGCGCTCAGCCTGCTCGCCGTCGAGCGGCGGCGACTGAAGCTCGATCAGGCCCCAGGGCAGCGGTGACCAGACCAGCAGGTACATCGCCAGCACCTCGCCCAGCGACACCAGATGGTTGTGTGCGCTGGAGGTGGTAAACACCGGTTTTTCCACACCACCGAAGAACCGCTCGCGCAGGGCTTCGTTGGATTTAAACGCCGGCAGCAACTGTTCGCGCTGGTAGTAGGTGGCCGGATGCGCCAGCAATTCATCGCTGTCGGCGACGGTGGCGCCCTCGAGACATTCGCCATACAGCCCGAGCCGGCGAATCAGCGCATGAATGGCTACCAGAGTGGGCCCGGCCACGTCGTCGGCGTAGATCTGGTCGCCGGTCATCAGCAGCGCGGCGGGCCAGCGCTCGGGGGAATGGCGGGTCTGGGCCACCAGCGAATCCACAGTAACCAAGCCGTCCGCCGAGGGGTGGTGAGGCTTGCGGCAGGAGCCATGCAGCAAATCGTCGTAGCGCGAGCGGACGACGAACGCCGGACGCTCGAACCCGTCATGGATCAGGTGCGGCGCCCACTCGGCGATGCCTTGCTCAGTGCCGTCGCGCTGGATCAGCAGGTCGTATTCGACCAACCGATCCAGCGGCAGCTCAGTAGTCAGATGGAGATCGATCAGGTGCAACCAGGCCGAGGTGCCAACGCGCAGCTGACGACAGCATTCGCCTTCCAGGGCCAGCGAGACCGGAGCCTCTTCTTCGGGCTGCAAGGCCAGGCGCAACTGCAGCGGCTCGCTGGCCACCAGCCAGAGCACCAGCCGCCCCGCCTCGAGCCGGCGCAGCATGGGCCCGGCAAGCACGAGGGGAAGGGATGCAGCGGTGTCGGATGATGCGGGGCTGGGCATGCAACAGCTCGATGGACGGCAATGGAGCATCAGAGTGTAACGAATGGCGCCGGTTCGCCCGGGTTTGTGGTCAGGCTGCTCAGTGATGAGGCTCAGCCTTTGTAGGGTGGATCACGCCTCACCGATCCACCGAGCGGTGGTCAACGGTGAATGGACAAAGCGTCATCCACCCTACGGTCGAGCGGCTCGATGTGAGGCTCAGTCTTGTAGGGTGGATCGCGCTTCACCGATCCACCGAGCGGTGGCGAATAGCGACTGAACGAAGGAACACTCGTCCAAGGGCCCGGGCACCATCAAGCGCGCCGTCGTGCCCGCTCGTTGAGCAGCGATTGCAGGCGGTCGAGAAAGACCAGCCCCTCTTCCCAACGATGGTGTCCCGAAGCCACGTTGATGTGTCCGACACCGTGGAGCACGCTCACTTCGCTGCCCCAGGCCTTGCCCATGGCACGCGAGCGGTCGGCGCTGGCAGCAGGATCATTGTCGGACCCCACCAGCACGCTCGGAAACGGCAGCGACGCCAAGGGCAACGGCGCGAAGTTGCGCAGCGGCTCGGGGCAGCCCGGCCGCTCGACGTCCGCTGGCGCGACCAGCAGCGCACCCCGGACCCGCCGCAGCGCATCGGGCGCTGCCTGCGCCGCCCAGTGTGCGACGGTTACGCAGCCGAGACTATGCGCTATCAGCACCACCGGCTCTGACGCGCCGGCGATGCCACGACTCAGTTCGGCCACCCAGTCAGCACGCTGCGGCTGAAGCCAATCGGCCTGTTCGACGCGCTGGCTGTGAGGCAGGGTGCGCTGCCAGTGGCTCTGCCAATGATCCTCAGGCGAGCCGTGCCAGCCGGGGACGATCAGGTAATGAAACGATCCACGCCGCATGGGTTGGCCTCTCGATGGTCACTGAGCCGCGAGTCTATCGCCCGCACGACTGCTACCAGAAAGAATAAGAATGAATTTGCTTATGCACTAAAAGCGTCTAATCAAGCCACTTGCTTGTCGTCCCGCAAAAAAAGACGCGCCCGAGGGCGCGCCAAAGTGTGTAGCACACGCGTATTACTGGACTTGCCTGATCAGGTCCTGGCGCAGCAGCGTCTTGATCTTGATCACATGGTCGTCTTCCTGCGCTTTGGCCTTGTGGAAGCCCTTGGCGATACGGGGATGGCCACCGGCTTCGGCCAGTTCGATCAACAGCTCCCAAGCCGCGTTGTCCTCGAGTTCGAGGGTCAGCAGTGCGTTGATGCCTTGAGCGATGTTGGTGCGCGGATCGGTGAGCACCTGCATCACGCCCATCGACTTGACCCCTACGACGTCGGCAGAAGGGGTCTGCGCGGTCGGGTCGGCGCCGAGCGTCTCGATCGCTTCGGCGACCATGTTCATGTGCTCGAACTCTTCGTCGCGGATGTGCTGCAGCACGCCGATCAGGTCCGAATCGGCCATGCTGATAGCCTTGGCCTTGGCGATCATGGCGTCGTACATGCGTACGCCGCTGCGCTCGAACGCCAAGCGCTCGCCGAGCTTGTCGACCAGCAGTTCAGGGCTCTTGCCCAGCGCCATGTCGAACGTCGACTTGAGCATGCCCTTGGCAGAGCCGGGAACCGGTACCGAACCAATGCGATCGGCTTCTTCGGCGCGGGTTGCGCGCTCCATCATCAAGCCTTTGGAATCGCCCGGCACGTCCGGATGGATTTCGTTGACGGCGTCGAGCAGGCGCTTGGTGTCCTTCGGCGACATCTGCACGCCGGTGAAGTTGGTGCCCAGTTTTGCTGAATTAGCCATGTCCTTTTCTCCTCAAGAAACCTTGCGCATCTGCATCAGTTCGCCGCCCGGCGCCCACTGATAACCGGCCGATACGATGTTCGACGCGATACCTTCGGAATTGAGCTGGGCGCGGTAGTCCAGGGAGTTCTGCGGCTCCTGGCTCTTGTCGACGTACTCGGTGCCGCTGGTGCGCAGATTGACCTCGGCTGCGAGGACCTGACGGACAAACTCACGCTGGCTCTTGAACTCGATCATCTTCGGCAGTGGACCGCCGAGGATTTCCGCGGGGTCGCGGCGCTCGATGTTCTTGAAGTGCTCGCAAGCGACCTGCAAGTGGCCCAACTCGTAATCGAGGAAGCGTTCCCACATCGCCTTGATGCGCGGGTTGGTTTCCTGCTCGGCGCAGCTGGCGTAGGCATAGACTTCCATCGCCTCGTGCACCAGCCACTTCTCCATGAAGGATTCCTGCGGGTCGGCCAGCGAGCCGTACTGGGTCACGTGCTGCTCTTCGACCGAAGCGATCTCGGCATAGAGCTGACGCGCCAGCGGATCGGCGAACAGCGGGCCGATGTTCATGTAGTAATCGTGGGTCTGATACTCGGCTGCAGTGATCATTGCTGCATGGATCTTGGTGATCAGCGCAGCCTGCTCTTTCTCGTAGCTTTCGCGCAGGTCATTGTCCGGATGACGATGATGCTCAGAGGTCTGCCGACCCGGCACGATGTCGGTGTAACCCTGGAGGATGTTGTTCGCATCCTTGCCTTCGAGGCGATCGAGCATCGCGGAATAGCGGTACAGGTGATCGAAATCTTCCAGCAGACCGAAGCGATAGGTCTGCGCCTGATAAGGATCGGGCTCGGTCTGGGCCACGGCGGCAGTTACCTCGATGGCGACCTGCTCGTAGGCAACCGTGGTTTCCAGCGGCGAGTGGTCGGCGGAGATCAGCCAGTTGACCATGGTCGCCTGATGCTGCTCAACGCGACGGATCTCGGCGAGCGGGCCACGTAGCTGTCCGGTGATCCGCGCAATGCCGTGCTTGAGGCGCAGCGCATCGGTTTCGATCCCGTTCATCAGGATGATCCGCACGCGGGTAAAAGCGTCGTCATCCAGCTTGCTGATCGGCTTGCCCGCCATCTCTTTCCAGGTGAACTTCTGCTTTTCAAGGGGCGTGCCCTTGTTATCGAGGATGCCGGTTAGGTTATCCATGGAGCCTCCGTTTAAACGGCTTGTATTGGCTGGACGTACACATTCGTACGGCCAAATCACGGGTCAGGCTGGGCTGACGGTCTAGAAAATGGACGGAGGCAAGCGGAAAACAATTCCGTGAAATCTGGTTCGAACATGCAAGGACTCGACAAGCGGCAGCGCCCAACCCCTTCGAACAGGCTCCGATTCAGCGCAGCGTGATCAGCCGCCACGCCTTGCCGCATCGCGCTTCAAACGAAGCGGCGAGGGGTTTCAGCGGAGCGCGTCCAGTTGCCGTTTCCGCTCGTCGGCAGGCAGGCGACCCAAGGAGGCCACCGCGGCATAGAAGCGCGACCAATCGCCGCCGACCTGCTCATATAACGCGGCGAAGGCAGGCACCCATTGGTCATAGAGGCCAAACGGAACCAGGCTGGCATTGTTCAGCGGCTGGTTCATCCAGCGATCGAAGCGGTCGTCGCCTTTCCACGGACCGTCGCGCAGCTGCAGATAGGTCTGCCGCATGCGCATGAACTCGTCACGTTTGGCAGCGCGCATCGCGGATTCGCTCAGGTCGGACGCGTAAATCACGGTCAATCGGTCGCGGGTCGCCAGGGCCAGTTTGCTGAGGTCGGCGTAATGCTTGCGCGCGGTCTCGTTCGGCGCTGGCAGGCCACGGCTGGCACGCCACTGCCGCAGCCCTTCGCGCTCGACAAAGGAAGCGAAGGATTCGTTGAACGCCGTGTCGTCCGCGACATACAGCTGCTGATGCGCCAGCTCGTGGAAGATCAACCCGGCCAGGCGATCATCGTCCCAGCGCAGCATCGAGCTGAGCAGCGGATCGTCGAACCAGCCCAGGGTCGAATAGGCCGGTACGCCGGACACCAGCGTGTCGTAGCCCTCGGCTTGCATCAGCGCCGCGGCGCCGCATGCGCGACGCTGCTGGTAGTAGCCGCGATAGGCCACACAACCGGCTATCGGAAAGCACTGGGTCCGCTGCTCCACCGAAAACTCCTCGGCGACGAACAGATTCCACATCACATACGGCCGCTGGATCTCGGCGTAAACCCGATAACTCTGGTTGTCCGGGAGTGCCAGCGCATCGCTGGCGAAGCCTCTGGCCTGCAGGGCGAGGGCCAGTCGCTGGCGCAACTGCGGCGCGCGTTGCGAATCGTCGACGATTGCCACAATGGGCTCGCGCTGGCGCAGCAGCTCGAGCTGACCGACCGCCAGTTGCCCGTAATAGCTGCTGCAACCAGTCAGACCTACCGCCAGCAGCAGGGGAACCCAGCGCAATATTCGGTTGTCGACTGCGGCGATTTTCGGCTTCGACCTGAACACACGCTGACCTGTCTGCTGGCCCCACGGGGCGATGCGCTGAGCCTACAACGAGTTCGAAGCCCACCCAAACACCGAAGATGCCGGTGCCAAATCGCCAGGCCGCTACCGATCGGAGATCCAGTTACATGCGAATCCTGATGCTTGTTGTTGCGCTATCCAGCCTTGGCGGCTGCGCCTTGTGGATGCCCCAGCCCGATCCGAACCAGGCCTGGATCGATCTTGATCCCCACGGAGAAACCGAATTGATGGCCGTGGCGGTCGATGAGCGTCCCCTGAAAGATGATCGCTACTTTCAGGTCGCCCCCGGCAGCCATCAGCTGGGTATGCGCTATCGCTTCGAAGTCGGCCCGGCCGATGTAGGTCGTGACAGCGAAGCGCTGGCACGCGACTGCCGCCTGACCCTTAGCTATGACAGCTTCAACGCCGGGGCCCGGTATCGGCTGGTTGCTGGCGGCTACGGTTTCCGCCCCTGGGCCAAACTGTATGACCAGCATGACCGCATGCTGGCCAAGGCCACCGAGCGCGGCTGCGGCGGGGTCGCGACCCGCTAGCGTTTCGGTGTGAACCGTTCTGTCGCGGTGCAGTCGTTGAAAAAGAGCCGCAGGTGGCTCAGGCTCATTGGCTGACCGCGACAGCAGAGGCTGATC
>Ga0208814_1000535_pt1 | contig 22596 bp, 19 predicted proteins | sample MalvirAntarct_55_FD_184253 | JGI IMG/M metagenome (GOLD analysis project Ga0208814, IMG submission 184253) | Marine viral communities from the Global Malaspina Expedition - Malaspina viral metaG Antarct_55 (SPAdes) (version 2) | ecosystem: Environmental > Aquatic > Marine > Oceanic | place...
TGCCGATGAAGCTGGTGGCTTAAGCGGTCGCCCAGTGCGCGAATCAGCCACACGCGTATTGCGTGAGCTGAATGCTGCACTCGATGGCAAACTGCCTTTGATCGGCGTTGGCGGCATTGCCAATGCCGATTCAGCAGCTGAAAAAATTCAAGCCGGCGCATCTTTGTTGCAGGTCTATACCGGTTTTATTTATGAGGGGCCTGATGTGATACGCCAAGCAATTTTGGGTGCCTCGCGCGCCATGCAACAGAAAGCCGCGCAGCAGGCGGAAGCAGTCGTGAGCCGTGAATCATGAGTGCCACTAATACCGAATTGCGCGAATGGATTGTTACCGGTGCCGATGGTCTCGACGAGCTATTGGTCGATGAATTAATTGCGCTTGGTGCTAGTCAGCCACGCCAGCTCAAAGGTGCAATTTCGGTGCAAGCCGATCTGGCCACTGGTTATCGTCTGTGCTTATGGTCGCGTTTAGCTTCGCGCGTGCTGCTGCCGCTGTTTAGCGTGCCTTCTGGTGATCCCGACAAGTTATTTCAAACCGCACTGAAATATCCTTGGGAAAATGTGCTGCGTGAAGACGCTAGTTTTGCCATTCGTGCTGCCGCCTCTAAAGGCGTAGCCACCCACACACGCTTTGCTAGCCTACGTTTAAAAGATGGCATCGTGGATCGCTTTCGTGATCGCACCGGCAACCGGCCATCAGTCGATAGTGAGCAGCCAGATCTCAGCCTGCACTTGTTCATTGAAGAAGAAAATATCAGCGTTAGCATCGATTTTTCTGGCGATAGCTTGCACAAGCGTGGCTACCGCGTGGCGCAAACCGACGCGCCTTTAAAGGAAACATTGGCCGCGGCTTTGCTCATGCAAGCCGGCTGGCCAGCGCGCGGCCAAGGACGTTTATTTGACCCAATGTGCGGCTCCGGCACTGTGCTCATTGAAGCCGCGCAAATGTGGGCCGATATTGCTCCAGGCTTGGCGCGTGTGCGTTTTGGCTTCGAAGGCTGGATGGGTCATGACGTAAACGTGTGGCGCGAAGTACGCGATGAAGCCGTGGCCATGCGACTCGCGGCTCAGGAAAAATCACCACCGCAATTAGTTGGTTTTGACACCAACCCCGATGCGCTTCGCAGTGCCCAACGTAACGCGCAAGCCGCTGGTGTTGCACAGTGGATGCATTTCGCCCAGCACAGTATTGGTGACTGGCCATTGCCTAACGACTGGGATGCTGCCGAGACCGGCGCAGGTGAAAACTTCACTGTGCCCGGCGTAATCGCCACTAATCCGCCCTATGGCGAGCGTTTGGGCGAAGAAGACAGCATTAAATATGTGTATCGCGCACTCGGCCGCGAGCTGCGCAAGCATCTGCCGAATTGGGATGCCGTAGTGCTGGCCGCCAATATCGAGCACGCCGACGCTTTAGGCCTAGAGCATAAAAATACGCAGCGCCTGTTTAACGGCGCGCTGCCGATTTTTGCTCGCCATGGTCGCGTGATTCCAGCCGAAGCTGAGTTGCCGCTGGCGTTTTATCCTAGCGATGATGAGCTGCCGCCCGAGGCCATGGATTTTGCCAACCGCCTGCAGAAGAATCTAAAAGCGGCGCTGAAAATCGCCAATGCCGAGGGCATCCGCTGTTTCCGTCTTTATGATGCTGACTTGCCTGAGTTCAACTTAGCCGTCGATGTCTACGATGGCCGTTTGCATGTGCAGGAATACGCGCCGCCGAAAACCATCGATCCTGAAAAAGCGGCGATGCGCTTTAAGCTGGCATTGCGTGCGATTCGCCACATCATGGGCCTGCATCGCGACAAAGTTTTTTTGAAAGTACGCGAACGCCAAAGTGGCAAACAACAGTACGAAAAGCAGGCCAAGCGTGGCAAGTTTTTTGAAGTGCGCGAAGGTAAGGCGCAGCTATTGATCAACCTCACAGACTACCTCGACACCGGTCTTTTTTTAGATCACCGCCCAATGCGCGAACGCATTGCTCGTGAGGCTGAAGGCACTCATTTCCTCAACCTGTTTGCCTACACGGGTACGGTTAGTGTGCACGCTGCTTTAGCCGGCGCGCTGAGCACCACGACCATCGATTTATCGCCAACGTATTTGCTCTGGGCTGAACGTAACTTAGCCCTGAATGGCTTGCCCGATGAGCAAAATCGCCTGATTCAGGCTGATGTCATGGCGTGGTTGCAGGAAGAAGTTGCGACGCGACCGATTGAGCAATACGAACTGATTTTCCTTGATCCGCCGACGTTCTCTAACTCGAAACGCAGCGAAGATGTTTTCGATGTGCAGCGCGATCACGTGCGCATGCTGCAACTGACCATGCGCTTACTAACTGATGACGGCACACTGTATTTCTCCAATAACTTCCGCAAATTCGGCCTCGACGAGGCGCTGATGGCGCAGTTTGAGATTGAGGACATCAGTGCTGAGACCATTGGTTTTGATTATCAGCGCAACCAGAAAATCCACCGTTGCTGGCGCATTCGCCATCGCAACCGCCCTGAGTCCTAAGGCGTGCTTGAGCTGCTAGGCACTGTTGGCTGTCATCTCTGCGATGACGCTGAACGCGTGCTCAAGCAGCTTAGCCTGGTGCGGCCGATAGCATGGCAATACATCGATATTGCGCTCGATGATGCGCTTTGCCTGCAGTTTGGCGAGCGTATTCCTGTGCTGCGCCATGGTGAGGGCGCCGCGCTCTATTGGCCATTTTCGGCTCTCGATATTGAGCGCTTTTTAGAGCAACGCATTACCTAATAAAAGTAGTTCTTGAGAAGATGCGTAATGAATGATAGAACCGCTCGGTCACGCCGTTATTTCGATCGGCGATTTTGGAGTCTGTCATGTCACTTTATCCCTCATATTTTAATGAAACCCATGAAATAGCCCGCCACAGTGCTCGCCAATTCGTTACCCGCGAAGTACTGCCGCATATCAATGATTGGGAAGAGACCGGTACTTTTCCGCGCGAAATCTATGAAAAAGCCGCTAATGCAGGCTTGCTCGGTGTTGGCTATCCCGAAGCGTTAGGCGGCACAGGTGAAGATATTTTCTTAAAAATCGCCATGACCGAAGAAATTATGCGCTCTGGCTCTGGTGGCTTTGCTGCCAGCCTTGGCTCGCTTGATATTGCCTTACCACCCATCGTGAAATGGGGCAGCGACGATCTTCGCCAGCGCTACGCTGTGCCAACACTGCAAGGCAAAATGATCGCCGCGTTGGCAATTACTGAGCCATCAGGCGGCTCCGATGTTGCTGGATTAAAAACGCGCGCAGAGCGTGTTGGCGACGACTATGTCGTTAATGGCAGCAAAATTTACATCACCTCGGGCATTCGTGCCGATTTCTACGTTACTGCCGTGCGTACAGGCGGCCCTGGCTATGCCGGCATCAGCTTATTGGTTATTGACCGCAATGCACCCGGTGTCTCAACTGGCAAACCATTGCGCAAAATGGGTTGGTGGGCATCTGATACCGCTGAAGTATTTTTTGATGATGTGAAAGTGCCAGCAAGCAACTTGATCGGCAGCGAAAATGCTGGATTTCTGCTGATCATGAGTAACTTTCAAATGGAACGTTTGAACCTATCGATCATGGCCAATATGACGTCAACGCTGGCCTTGGAAGAAAGCCTGCGCTGGGCAAAAGAGCGCGAAGCTTTTGGCAAGCATTTAGGTCGTATGCCGATCATTCGCCATAAGCTCGCTGATATGGCGACACGCTTAGAGGCTAGTCGTGAGTTCACCTATCGCGTGGCAGCACGTATGAGCGAAGGCATTCCTTCGCTGAAAGAAGTGTCGATGGCGAAAAACTTTGCCACTCAAGTTAGCGATTTTGTCACCACCGAAGCCGTGCAAATTTTCGGCGGCATGGGCTATATGCGCGAGTCTTTGGTTGAACGTTTGTATCGAGATAACCGGATTCTCTCCATTGGCGGCGGCACCTATGAGATCATGAACGAAGTGATAGCCAAACAACTGGATCTTTAGTGCCCGAATTTATTCATCAAACCTCTGCCAGCGCGCTCACCGAGAGTTTGCCGCGTTGGCAGCACGCCCAACCGCTGGCCATCGACTCCGAGTTCATTCGGGTCGACACGTTTTATCCCATACTGGGCCTACTACAACTTGGCGATGGCCACGGCGAAATGCTCGTCGATCCTGTCGCCATTGATGACTTAGCCTGCCTAGCGCCTTTGCTGGGCGCGGCTGGGCCATTAAAAATCATGCATGCCTGCTCCGAAGATTTGGAAGTGCTAACGCCTTATAGCGATGGTGCTGTCGGGCAAGTGCATGACACGCAAATCGGCTTAGCCATGCTTGGTGAAGGTTTGCAGTTGGGTTATCAAAAAGCCCTGGCTCAAGTCTTAAATATCGACATCCCTAAAGATGCCTCGCGCTCCGATTGGTTAGCGCGACCGCTCAGCGATCAGCAGCTAAATTATGCCGCGCTCGATGTTCGGCATTTGCCTGCGCTATATGAGGCTGTGCGTGAACGCCTGCAGGCAAAAGATCTCTGGCATTTATTTGATGCCGAGTGTGCTGAGGTTTGCCGCGTACCAAATGCTATTAACCCTGATGAAATCTGGCGTAGCCACGGCAATGCGTGGCGTTTATCGCGCCAACAAAGCGCTGTTTTGCAGGCGCTGATGCGCTGGCGCGAAACCGAGGCGATGTGCCGCGATGTGCCGCGTGGGCATTTATTGAAACCGTTGTCGCTGTTTGAGATGGCTCACAGCCTGCCCAAGCAAGCACAGGATTTCCGCGGTATTAGCGAGCTTAATCCGCGTGTTGCGCGCAAAGATGGTGAAGAAATTCTTGCGATTATCGCTCAAGCCGCTGCCGGCAATGACGCATGGCCGACGCCAGTAGCAGTACCATTGCCGCGTGAAGCCAGTAAGCTTTTCGATGCCCTCAAGCGCGCCATGCAAGCAGTCGCAGATGACTTATCCATGCCGCTAGAAGTGCTCTGGCGTAAACGCCTCGCTGAGCGCATCGTGCTGCAAGCAGTCGACACCTCGATTGCCGATGCACTTGCTCAACTCGGTGGTTGGCGTGCACCCTATGTGTCACCTGTAATCGCCGAGGTGCTAAATGCACATCAGGCGCAACTAGACGAATGGTCGGCACTGCGCCAAGCCAGCATGAAATCGAGATAACGCAATGAGTCGTGTGTTTTGTTCAATTTACAAAAGCCGCAAAAAAGACGAAATGTATGTCTACACCTTAAAGGCAGAAGGCTTGAAGCGTTTGCCTGAGGCCTTGTTAACGCAATTTGGTGCGCCAGTGCATGTCACTGACATCATGCTGTCTGTCGAGCGGCCTTTAGCACGTGCTGACATCGCGCAAGTGCTGAGCCAAATTGAGTCGCAGGGGTTTTATTTACAAATGCCACCACCACGCGAGCCATGGCTAATTAACTCTGACCAAATGCCGGCATGGAGGCATAAGAGCCGCGAGCCACAGGAGCCTAGCGATGACTGAGCCTGAATTTACCTTGGCCATGTGGGCTTTATATATGGTGTCGGCCGTTATAGTGTGGTGGTTGGCTAGCAGCCTATTTTTGCGTGGTGATAGCCAGTTCAAGCGCATATCGCGTTTGTTATTGGCGGTGCTTGTGTTTACGCCAACGCTTACTTTGCAACACGGTCAGCTAGCGGTATTACCCGCGACCATCACCTTGTTTTTTGAATTGCTCGCACACAACTCCGTAGGAGCAGTAAAAGCCTTGTTGCCTTGGTGTTTAGTGGCGGGAATAGTCTTAGTTGTCGATGCCGCGATTTCGCGCGACGACGCGGTTTAACGTTTAGCGATAGGAATAGATATGCAATTTATTGGAACTGATCAGTACATCGCCACGCCCGAGTTAACCTTGGCCGTAAATGCCGCCGTGACGCTGCAAAAGCCTTTGTTGATTAAAGGTGAGCCAGGCACAGGCAAAACCCTATTGGCTGAGCAAGTCGCTGAGTCCTTTGGCACACGCTTGATCCAGTGGCACATCAAGTCCACCACCAAAGCTCAGCAAGGTCTCTACGAATACGATGCCGTATCGCGCCTGCGTGATTCGCAGCTCAGTACCGAACGCGTGCACGACATCGGCAACTACATCAAGAAAGGTAAGCTCTGGGAAGCATTCACTGCCGATGAGCGCGTAGTGTTGCTGATCGATGAGATTGACAAGGCTGATATCGAATTCCCCAACGACTTGCTTACCGAGCTCGATAAAATGGAGTTCTTCGTTTACGAAACTGGCGAGACCATCAAGGCTAAACATCGCCCAATTGTCATCATCACTTCAAATAACGAAAAAGAGCTGCCCGATGCTTTCTTGCGTCGCTGCTTCTTCCATTACATCCAATTCCCCGATGCTGAGACCATGAAGGCGATTGTCGAAGTACATCACGCTGGCATCAAAGGCACGCTGCTGAAGCAGGCGCTGGATATTTTCTTTGATCTGCGCAAAGTGCCGGGCTTGAAGAAAAAGCCAACAACCTCTGAATTGATCGATTGGCTCAAGCTGATCCTATCCGATGACATCCCTGAAGATGTGCTGCGTAATCGCGATCCGCGCAAAGCCATTCCGCCACTGTACGGCGCCTTGCTGAAAAACGAGGCCGATGTGGCGTTGCTTGAGCGTTTAGCCTTTATGAATCGCCGTGAAAACGCCTAACACCAGACGACGTTTAACGCCGATGCTTAACGCTAGGAGAGGGCGATGCTAGTCCATTTTTTTGAGACCATGCGAGAGCATAAGGTGCCGGTGAGCATCCGCGAGCTGCTCGATCTCAATGCCGCGTTGAAAGCAGGCTTGGTCTATGCCGATAGCGAGGCGTTTTATCAGCTGGCAAAAGTCTGCATGGTCAAAGATGAGCGCCATTACGACAAATTCGATCGCGCTTTTAAGGCTTTTTTTGATGGTCTAGAAGGCGTATCGGCCGATTTTCTGAGCAAAAGCATTCCTGAGGAATGGCTGCGCAAAGAGCTGGAGAAACAGCTATCGCCAGAGGAAATGGCTGAACTGCAAAAGTCTGGTTCGCTTGAAGAGCTGATGAAGAAATTCATGGAGCGTCTGCAAGAGCAAGAGAAGCGTCATCAGGGCGGCAATAAATGGATTGGCACCGGTGGCACGTCGCCGTTTGGTGCTTATGGTGCTAACCCTGAAGGCATTCGCATGGCTGGGCCATCGCGCAATAAAAGTGCGGTGAAGGTCTGGGAAAAGCGCGACTTTCGTAATCTCGATGACAATGTCGAGCTTGGCATTCGTAATATCAAGCTGGCTTTGCGCCGTCTGCGCCGCTTTGCTCGCCAAGGTGCGGAAGAAATTCTCGACATCGACGACACCATTCGCCATACCGCTCACAACGCCGGCATGCTCGATATTCGCTTAGTGGCAGAGCGTAAAAACCGCGTCAAAGTGCTGCTGTTTTTTGATATTGGCGGCTCGATGGACCCGTATGTGCGCATTTGCGAGGAGCTTTTTTCGGCCGCTAAAACCGAATTTAAGCATCTCGAGTTTTTCTACTTTCATAACTTCATTTATGAGTCGGTATGGAAAAACAATATGCGGCGCCACAGCGAACGCACCATGATTTACGACATTATTCATAAATACGGCAAAGACTATCGCGTGATTTTCATTGGTGATGCCAGTATGTCGCCGTATGAAATTGCCTCGGTGGGCGGCTCGGTTGAGCACTTCAATGAAGAGCCCGGCGCACTTTGGATGCAGCGTTTAACCAACCATTTCGACAAAGTGGTTTGGCTTAACCCTGAAGCAGAAAAGCACTGGAAAATGACACAGTCGACTGAAATGACCTTGCAGTTAGTTGATCAACGAATGCATCCCCTAACGCTAAAAGGCATCGAAGATGCCATGCGCTACTTGAGTAAATAACCATGAAAAAATTGCTGATAGTTGCTGCGATTGCATTGTCTGGCGTGAGCTTGAATGCCTCGGCTGGCCTTATGTCTGGCTCGCGTCCGGCGAACTTAGGCGTCAACGAAAATGGTCAGTTAGCGCCGCTGCCATCAGCGCCGCATGCGGTGGGTAGCCAAGCGGTGGAGGGTGATAAAAAAGCTATTGCGCCACTAATGGTTGTTGGCGACAAGGGCAGTTATATGGCGCGTTTGGCCGCTGTTATTGCCGATATGTCGGGCGCAAAAGTGGTTAAGCAAGACTCTGCTTATCTTTACGCCGAATACACGTCGTCGTTAATGGGCTTTGTCGATGATGTTGAGTTTGCCATGCAGGCCGATGGTCAGCGCGTAGATGTGCGTTCGTCGTCACGTATTGGCTATTACGATTTTGACGCAAACCGTGATCGTATTGAGCAAATTCGTGCAGCCATGAAGGCTACGAAATAAGCGGTCGCCAGTTTTTAGCGACCGCCTAGTACTTTAGCCGTTCCCTGCCAACCATGCGGTGGGCTCTTGCTGCGGTTTGAGCTCGCACGCAGGCTGGGCAACACGCAGCAGTGTGTCATCTAGCCAGCTCAACAAATCCTCGTAAACTTCGTCTTTATTGGTCTCGTTGAAGAGATCATGGCGAGCATCTTCGTAGATCTTCATGGTGACATCGATTAAGCCTGCGGCCTCAAGCTTGTCATCTAGAATGGCTACGTTGATGCCATCGTTGCCAACAGGGTCTTTTGAGCCAGCAAACGAATACACCGGCAAGTCATTGCGGATTTTACGTAGGTTACTCATGCGCTGCGTTCGGCTTAACCCAACGAGAAAGTCGCGCCAAAAACCATTGCTACAGGTGATGCCGCAGAGCGGATCATTGGTATAACGCTGCACGAAGGTATTGTCGCGTGACAGCCAGTTATAGCTGGTGTTATCGGTGCCGAAAGCTTTGGCAAACTTACCAAACGTCAGCGCGTGAATGATAGGACTGCGGCTGTTTTCACCTTGGCGCCAGCATTCAAATTTGGCAAACCAATGCGCGGACCACGTAAACCATGGTGCTTCGTAATTGCTGCCTTGCAGTATCAGCGCGTCAATATTTTGTGAGTGGCGCTCAGCAAAAGCTAAGCTGATAAACGAGCCCATGGAGTGGCCGAGTAAAACCCACGGAGCATCTGGATAGATGGATTTTCCATAACGATTAACGCTGCGCATATCGGCACAAACGGCTTCCCAATGCTGAGTGTCGCTAATCTCGCCTAGAGCTTCGATAGGCACCGATAAGCCATGGCAGCGATGATCATGCGCCATCACGGCATAGCCGGCGGCATTGAGGCGGGCGGCAGTATCGGCATAGCAACCGCTGTGCTCCGACATGCCGTGCGCTATGTGCACTAATGCCTTCGGGTGTTCAACTGGCCAGTGCCGTAGGGGGATCTCATGGCCATCTTCGGCTAAAACAAAGCTCACACCTTCAAATTCGGGGCCGCTTCGCTGTTGTGTGCTAACGCTCTTCATATAAGCTGCCTCACCACTGATTATTTTTATGGAGGATTTATGCTGAACACGATTCATTATGGCGTGAGTTCCGCACATCCTGCATCACATTATTTCGATATCTGCCTAACCATCGCTGAGCCTGACGCCGCTGGTCAAGTGTTATGGCTGCCCGATTGGATTCCTGGCAGCTATATGATCCGCGATTTCTCACGCCATCTAACGCCGCTAAAGGCTTTCACTCGCGATGGTCAGAGCGTCTCGATAGCCGCTATCGACAAGTCATCATGGCGCTGCGCTCCTGTCGTCGGTGAGCTGCTTGTGCGCTACCGTGTTTACGCTTGGGATATGTCGGTTCGTACCGCCTTGCTCGACCAGTTTGGCGGCTTCTTTAATGGCACTTCGCTATTTCTTGCAGTTGCTGGCCAAGAGCAGCGACCAGTAACGATCACGATTGAGCAGCCACAAGGCGCTGAGGTGTCGCTAGGGAATACTGGCGAATGGCGTGTTGCTACTACGCTAACTCGCGCCGGCGCTGAGCCTTTGGGTTTCGGTGATTATTGCGCAGCGAACTACGACGAGCTTATTGATCACCCTGTCGAGCTAGGTGTCTTTGATTACGAAGCTTTTGATGTTGATGGTGTGCCGCATGCGATTGCCATTACCGGTGCTCATCGAGGAAATACTCCGCGTTTAATCAATGATTTGAAGCGTATATGTGAGACGCAAATACGCTTCTTTGAAGAGCCAGCGCCATTCAGTGAGTATCTTTTCTTGCTGCGAGTGGTTGGCTCGGGCTATGGCGGCCTAGAGCATCGCAGCTCAACGAGTTTGATCTGCAATCGCGATGATCTTCCCAGTGCAAATGAGCCAAATGCGCCCAGCGCGGGCTATACGCAGCTTTTAGGCCTATGCAGCCATGAGTATTTTCATAGTTGGAATGTGAAGCGCCTAAAGCCTGACGTCATGGTTGCGCCGAATTTGCGCCAACCCGTACACACCGAGCTGCTATGGTTTTTTGAGGGCATCACCTCGTATTACGACGATCAATTTTTGCTGCGCTCCGGTGTTATTAACGTAGAGGCCTATGCCAAATTGCTGAGTCAAAACATTACTCGGCATTTACAAACACCAGGGCGGGTAGTGCAAACCTTGGCGGACTCAAGTTTCGATGCGTGGACCAAGTATTATCAGCAAAATGAAAACACACCCAATGTAGTGGTCAGTTACTACGTTAAGGGTGCGGTTATGGCGCTTTGTTTAGACCTTATGTTGCGCGCCCAAGATCATGATTTAGATAATGTTATGCGCGATTTGTGGCAGCGTTATGGGCGAGAGCTTAAAGGCGTTAGCAACGAAAATATTGCCGATGTATTAATTAGCAAACTCGGCAGCGCCGCGGAGCAGTTTTTGCAGCAAGCCTTGCACAGTACAGAGGAACTGCCATGGCAAAGTCTGCTCGAAGATGCTGGCGCGAAGGTTACGCTTAGCGCTGCCAATAGCGTTAGTTTGGGCGTACGCACACAGTCAGCTGATGATGGCGGCGTGCAATTACGCGTCGTTGACCCATCTGGCGCAGCGGCAGCGGCAGGCCTATCAGCGGGTGATGTGATCATTGCGCTCGATAATTTGCGAGTAAATGCAGCCAATTGGGACAAACGGATAGCACAATATGCTGCCGGAGATAGCATCTCAGTGTATGCTTTCCGCCGCGATGAGTGGCTCTCATGCCGCTGCGTTGTGGCTGCTGCCGCGCACGATACCTGTAGTTTGGTATTCACCGAAGACCCTTCGGTATGGCCAGCTTCACTTGCATCATCGAACTGACAATAAAAACTACTTGGAGCCCGTCAATGCTGACTGATTTCTGGAAAGACAAATACCCTGAAAATATCCCTTATCGCATCGATACTCAGGCCTACAGCTCAGTGTTGGAGGTTTTCCACGAAGCCTGCCATCGCTTTGGCGATGCACCAGCATTCTCAAATATGGGCTGCACACTGTCATACAGCGATATCGACAGACTCAGCGCTAACTTTGCCTCCTATCTTCAGCAACACACGGACTTGAAAGCCGGCGACCGTATCGCTGTGCAAATGCCCAACGTATTGCAATATCCAGTAGTTGTTTTTGGCGCGATGCGTGCTGGTCTTGTCGTGGTCAACACCAATCCGCTCTATACCGAACGTGAAATGCTGCATCAATTCAATGACTCTGGCGCAAAAGCTCTAGTTGTTTTAGCAAACTTTGGCTATATGGCCCAGGCGGTTGTCGGCCAAACCGGCATTAAGCATGTCATCGTTACTGAGCTGGCTGATTTGCTGCCTGCGCCAAAGCGTTGGATTCTTAACGCCGCAGTTAAGCATGTGAAGAAAATGGTGCCGGCGTATTCGTTGCCCGGTTCGGTCAAGCTTAACGCGGCATTAGCGAAAGGCCGCAACCGTGCACCTGTAGACCATACGGCCAAACCCGATGACCTATGCGTGCTGCAATACACCGGTGGCACAACAGGCGTATCTAAAGGCGCGATGCTGACCAACGCCAACTTAGTCGCCAACTTGCTGCAAATTCGTGCCGTGCTCACCTCAACGTTTGAGCCTGGTAAAGAGATCATGATTGCGCCATTGCCGCTCTATCATATCTTCGCCTTCACTGTGTGCTGCTTGGGCATGATGGAGCTTGGCGGCCACACCGTGCTCATTACCAACCCACGCGATATTCCAGCATTCGTGAAAGAGCTGAGCAAATGGCGCTTTACCGCAATGGCTGGCCTTAACACGTTATTTGTCGGCCTGATGAATAACCCTGAGTTCCGTAAGATCGACTTCAAATCGCTAAAGCTAACTGTTGCTGGTGGCATGGCGATGCAGATTAAGCCGTCAGAGGAGTGGGAGGAAATCACTGGTTGCCAAATCTGTGAAGGTTTTGGCATGACAGAAACTTCACCTGTGGTCACGCTCAATCCTTTGTCAAAAATTCAGATCGGCACCATTGGCATGCCAGTGCCAAGCACTGAGCTGAAAGTGATCTCTGAAAATGGCGAAGAGCTGCCCTTAGGTGAAGCTGGCGAGCTCTGCGTTCGTGGCCCACAGGTCATGAAGGGCTATTGGCAGCTGCCGGAAGCCACTGCCGCAACTATTACTGAAGACGGCTGGCTGAAAACTGGCGATGTTGCGGTGATTCAGCCTGATGGTTATTTGCGTATTGTTGACCGTATTAAAGACATGATTTTGGTCTCTGGCTTCAATGTCTATCCAAATGAAATTGAGGATGTCGCGGCCGCCCACCCAGGCGTATTGGAAGCAGCAGCGGTTGGCATTCCTGATGAGAAGTCAGGCGAAGTGGTGAAGCTGTTTGTTGTACGTAAAGATCCAGCGCTGACCGAGGACTCGCTGATGAAGCATTTACGCAGCAACCTCACAGGCTATAAAGTACCGCGCTCTATCGTATTCCGTGCCGATTTACCGAAAACTAACGTGGGCAAAATCCTGCGTCGCGAACTGCGCGATCAGTAGTCTTTGAGCTCAATATTAGGGGCGGCTTAGGCTGCCCCTTTTTTTATCTGCCGTGTTTAGTGAGGTGTTGTTTTTGTCTTTGCCGTCTGCTTTAGCCCGCGTCATTCCCGAAAATATTGACTGGTCTGGCGATCTGCCGGTATTGGCTGAGCGCGAGCGCCTGCAAGCGGCTATCGAAAGCAATCAAGTCATTATTGTCGCCGGTGAAACGGGCTCAGGGAAAACCACACAGCTGCCGAAAATCTGCTTGGCGGCAGGTCGTGGGCGTGCCGGCATGATTGGCCATACCCAGCCTCGGCGTATTGCCGCACGCACGGTGGCGCAACGTATTGCTGATGAGCTTGGCACGACACTGGGGCAGGGCGTTGGCTTTAAGGTGCGCTTTAGCGATCAAACTGCGGCTGAGACCTATCTCAAAGTAATGACCGATGGCGTTTTGCTTGCCGAGCTTTCGCGAGATCGACTGCTACGTGCATACGACACACTAATCATCGATGAGGCTCACGAACGCAGCCTTAATATCGACTTTCTCTTGGGCTATTTAAAAACGCTCTTGCCTCAACGCCCCGATTTACGCGTCATCATCACGTCGGCAACTATTGATGTTGAGCGCTTTAGTCAGCACTTCACCGGCGCGCCAGTATTCATTGTTGAAGGTCGAAGTTTCCCGGTTGAGATGATGTATGCACCGATCAGTGCCGAGCCTAGTGGCGGCGATGAAGACGATGGCTATGAGCTGATCGAGGAAGCTTTGCCGAGAGCTGTGGTAGAAGCGGTCGACCAATGTATCGCTTATGAGCGTGAGCATAAGCGTGCTAATGGCGACATTTTGGTGTTTGCCAGCAGTGAGCGTGAGATTCGCCAACTAGCCGATAACTTGCGCCGTTTTGGCCCGCCGCATTGCGAGATATTGCCGTTGTATTCGCGCTTATCGGTGGCGGAACAGCAGAAAGTGTTTTCGCAGGGCAAAGGTCGGCGCATCGTTATTGCGACTAACGTGGCTGAAACCTCGCTGACCGTGCCCAATATTCACTTCGTCATTGATCCCGGTTTTGCCCGCATCAGCCGCTATTCCTATCGCTCGAAAGTGCAGCGCTTGCCTATTGAGGCCGTGTCACAGGCTAGCGCAAACCAGCGTGCCGGCCGCTGCGGTCGTATCGCGCCGGGCTTGTGCATTCGGCTTTATAGCGAGGCTGACTTTCTTGGCCGCCGTGAATTTACAGACCCTGAGATTCAGCGTACCAACTTAGCCGCTGTTATCTTGCAGATGCAGCTGCTCAAACTTGGCGACATCAATGATTTTCCATTTTTAGATAGGCCCGATAGCCGCTTAGTCAATGATGGTTTACGCCTGCTCGATGAGCTCGGTGCACTCGATGCTGAATTGCGCATCACTGCCATTGGTAAACAGCTGGCACAGCTGCCGCTAGACCCACGTTTGGCGCGAATGGTCATTGCCGCCGCACCGCTTGGTGCTTTGCATGAAGTGCTGGTTATTGTCTCTGCGCTGTCCGTGCAAGACCCCCGCGAACGTCCGCACGATAAGCAGCAAGCCGCCGATGAGCGCCATGCGCAATTTCGCCATGAAGATTCCGATTTCTTATTCTTCGTGAATTTATGGCAGGTCTTGGCCGAGCAGAAATCTGAACTGACTGAGCGTCAGCGCCGTGAGTTTGCTCGCAAGCATTTTTTGTCGTGGATGCGCTTAAGAGAGTGGCGCGAGACCTATCGCCAACTCACGCAGCAATGCGAACGCATGAATCTAAGAGTCAATCGTGAGCCTGCACCCTATGAGCCAATACATCGTGCCATGCTCACTGGCCTACTTTCGCAAATTGCGCATAAAACCGAAGAGCGTGAATACCAAGCGCCACGTAATCAAAAGGCGCTAATTTTCCCCGGCTCAGTGCTCAGCAAAAAAGGCCCGCCGTGGGTTATGGCGGCGGAACTTGTGGAAACTCATCGTGTTTATTTGCGCTTAGTGGCGAAAATTACGCCGGAATGGATTGAGCACTTGGCGCAGCCGTGGCTCAAGCGCAGCTATTCGGAGCCGCATTGGCGCCGCAAACAGGGCAGGGTTATGGCCTATGAGCAGTCAGCGTTGTTTGGACTTATTTTGCATTCACGGCTGCTGGTGAATTACGAGCCTATTGCTCGTGTTGAGTCGCGTGAAATCTTTATCCGCGATGCCTTGGTGACTGGCGATATCAGCATCAAAGCGGCGTTTCTTAAGCATAACCAAGCGCTCATCGATGATGTCACGCGCATTGAGGACAAAACCCGCCGTCGCGACTTATTGGTCGATGAACACACGCTTTATAGCTTTTATGAGCAGCGTATTCCGGCTGATGTCGCCAGTCAAAAGAGCTTTGAAGATTGGCGCCATAGCATTGAAAAGACAGAGCCTAAGGTGCTATTTCTCACCCCTGAAGATGTATTGGCGAAAGCAGCCGCTGAAAATACTGAGCAAGATTTTCCCGACACTATTGCCATTGCCGGTCATGAGTTGGCGCTAAGTTATCACTTTGAGCCTGGCCATGATGCCGACGGCGTTACCTTGCGCATTCCTGCCGGCCTACTGCATGAAGTGTCGGAAGACCGCCTAGATTGGCTAGTACCTGGTCTGCTCGCCGATAAAATTGAGGCGATGTTGCGTGGCTTGCCGAAAAGCTATCGCCGCCAACTTGTGCCGTTGCCCGATACCGCTGCGCAACTGGTCGATCAGCTCGACTTTGCCGAGGGCAATCTTAGGCAGGCCCTCTCTGCGGCCTTACGCCAACGCGGCGTCCTGATTGAGCGCACCGTATGGGATGAAGTCGAGCTAGCGCCACATTTTATGTTCAATATGGCGGTGATTGGTGCTAGCCGCCAAGTTTTGGCCACTGCTCGAGATATCGCAAAGCTCCGTATATCTTTATCGAGCCAGCCTGAAGCAGCTACCGGTAGTGCGCCCGAAACACGGCGGCAGTGGGAGCGTTCAGATATTGCTAATTGGAGCTTTCCGGACTTACCCGAAGCCATCGATACCGATGTTGATGGCATGCCCGCGCGCGCATTTCCGGCCCTGCAGCTAGGGCCGCAAGGTTTGGCGCTAAAACTAATGGCCAACGCAGCGCAAGCGCAGCAAGCGCATGAGGTCGGTGTCGCTGAGCTGATGCGTCTAGCCTGCGCTGGCGAGCAAAAAACTATCGCCTCCGCACTGAAAAAGTCTGCGGGCTTGTTGTTGCAGTCGGCGCGATGGTTGCCGCAAGCAGCGCTTGAGCAGCAATTTACGCTTAGCGTTATTCGACACTTGTTAGCGCAAACGCTTGCTATGCCGCGTACAAATGAAGCCTTCCAAAGTGAGCTCAAGCGGATACGAGCTTTGCTGGTACCGGCGGCGCTTGAGCAGTTGCCCGTGCTTAACGATATTTTCAGCAAAGCGCATCAAGCCTATCGCGCCATAGAAGGCCTCTCTCAGCCAGTCTACGGTTTGGCATTAAAGGATTTGCGTAGCCAGCTCGAAGCATTGGATCTGTCGAACTTTATGATGCAGTGTCCGTTACCACGCTGGCGACATTACGTGCGTTATTTGCACGCGGTGTGCTTACGATTAGAGAAGTTGCCACACAATATTGGCCGTGATGAGCTTGCCAGTGTTGAGCTACAAGGGCTTTGGCAGCAATGGGCAACGTTAGTTCAGCGCACTAAAGAGCGCGGCGGCGATGCCTCTGCGCTAGATGAGTATCGCTGGCTACTTGAGGAGTATCGGATTTCCTTATTTGCGCAGCCGATGAAGACAGCCGAGCCCGTGTCGGCGAAGCGGCTTGCTAAGCTTTGGCAAGCGCTAACACATTAAGCAGACGGCCTGATGACAATTTTGCCGCATCGGGCTTGGTGTGCGCGAGCGCGCTGCGATACACTGGCTCATCGTGTGGATTTTTATAGCCATTTTGTTTTGGCGTGTTTTTTTCATTTCAGGTGATTGGGGGCGTTATGCAAAAGGTAGTAATCAGCGGGACTGGCTTATTCACGCCCAGTGAGTCGGTTTCTAATGCCGAACTCGTGGCTTCTTTTAACAGCTATGTTGAGCGCTTTAACCAAGCCAATGCTGCGGCAATCGCCAGCGGCGACGTGACCGCGTTAGCGCCATCGAGTGTCGAGTTTATCGAGAAGGCATCGGGCATTAAATCGCGCTATGTCGTCAATAAATCAGGTGTTATTGACCCTGAGCGGATGTTCCCAGCTATCCCAGAGCGTAGTAATGACGAAATCGGCATTCAAGCCGAGATTGGTGTTGCAGCCGCCATCGATGCGCTAAAGCGTGCCGGCAAAACAGCCGCCGATGTCGATGGCATTATTGTGGCTTGCTCCAATATGCAGCGCGCGTATCCCGCCGTTGCCATTGAAATTCAGCAAGCCTTAGGCGCTGGCGGCTATGCCTATGACATGAACGTAGCTTGCTCCTCAGCCACTTTCGGCTTGCAGGCAGCGGCAGATGCCGTTCGTGGTGGCTCCGCTCGTTGCGTGCTAGTGATTAGCCCAGAGATTACCTCGGCTCACCTTGAGTGGCGCGACCGCGACTGCCACTTCATTTTTGGCGATGTGGCCACTGCGATCGTTGTGGAACTAGCAGAAACCTGCACCTCAGCAGATGCATTTGAAGTCATTGGCACGCGCTTACACACCCAGTTTTCATCAGCCATTCGCAATAACTTCGGCTTCTTAAACCGCTGTGATGAAACCGGCGTAGACGCCCGCGATAAACTATTTAAGCAAGAAGGCCGCAAAGTTTTTAAAGAAGTTTGCCCCATGGTTGCCGATCAAATCGTCTCGCACAGTAACGATTGCGGCTTAGCGGTGTCTGATTTGAAACGCCTGTGGTTGCACCAAGCCAACCTCAGCATGAATGAATTGATCGCCAAGCGTGTACTTGGTCGCGAATTTAATCGCGATGATGCACCGGTGATTTTGGATGAGTTTGCTAATACCAGCTCCGCCGGATCAATCATTGCGTTCCATCGTCATCGCGACGATTTAGCAACTGGCGACGTTGGCGTTATTTGCTCTTTCGGTGCGGGATATTCGATTGGTAGTGTGCTGGTTCGCCGCTGCTAATTTTGCTTAGAAGGATTCATCTAATGAAAAATACAGGACGTTTACTGTTGGTCGCCATTGGCTTCGCTTCGCTACTGCCCGTTGCAGCTAGCGCCGACGATACCGATCCATGGGAAGGTTTTAACCGTGGCGTTTATCGCTTCAATGACACGGTTGATCAATACGTTGCCAAGCCAGTGGCCAAAGCGTATCAAAAAGTCACGCCACAGCCTGTGGATGACGGCATTACGCGCGTCCTGAGAAACTTATTGTCGCCCATCACCTTGGTGAACGAGCTACTGCAAGGTAAGCCGGCTGCAGCGGCAGCAACTACATCACGCTTTATGTTTAACTCAACGATAGGCCTAGCAGGCATTTTCGACATCGGCGCGAAGATGGGCATGCCGCGCACAGATGAAGATTTTGGCCAAACCTTGGCGGTATGGGGTGTTGGGCAGGGACCTTATGTGATGTTGCCTTTGCTTGGCCCAAGCACTGTTCGTGATTTTTTTGGCCGATTCGGCGATGCTCCAGCTGACCCGCGCGCCTATATGAACACCGATGTCGCTTACGGCATCTTAGCGTTGAACTTAGTCGATACACGAGCCGACTTGCTGAAGGCGGAGAAGCTGGTGCAGGGTGATCGTTATAACTTCATTCGAGACTATTATTTACAGGTTCGCGCTTTTGATATCGCCGATGGTGTCGTTACGTCCGACCCATTTTTAGATGATGACTTCGAGAGCGAGCCCGCCGCGCAATGAAATTTGTGCCGCCAGGGCCTATCCTGGTTATCGATGCGGATGATTTTTTGGCGCATCGCTTAAAAGATTGGCTAGTGCACGATGGGTATAGCGTGCAGATTGCAGGCGATGCCGATGAAGGCTTTGCCTTAGCACGTGAGCTAAAGCCCTCACTGATCCTGGGTGAGCTAACGTTAAACTTGAGCAACGGCTCGCAATTGCTCCGCGCTTTACTGCATGAGCTGCCAGAAACGGCAGTGATTGTAGTTACCGAAACAGCCTCTTTAGATCAAGCAATTTCCAGCCTGCAGGAAGGTGCTAGCGACTTCTTGATGAAGTACATGCTTAATCAAGACATCATGCATTTATCCGTGCAGCGAGCACTTGAACGCCGTCAGCTACGGCTAGAGAATCAGCATTACCGCGCCGCACTCGAAGACAGCAATGAGCGTCTGAAAAAAAGCTTGCAGCTGCTCGAGTACGATCAGCGCGCAGGCCGCCAAGTACAAAGCAAGTTGCTGCCACCAACTCCACACGAAACCAATGGCTTAACGCTGAATCATGTCATTCTGCCATCCCTGTTTTTGTCGGGTGACTTTGTCGACTATTTCAGCTTGGGTCCTGGTCGTACTGCATTTTATTTGGCGGATGTTTCGGGTCATGGTGCCTCTAGCGCCTTTGTCACAGTGTTCTTAAAGACTTTGACCAACCGCATCCGGCGGCACTTTGAAAAGCGCACGAAAGTGTCTTTATTGTCGCCAGCGAAACTGATGCACGCAATGAACGAAGAGCTACGCGCGCTTGAGACTGGCAAGCACCTGACAGTGTTTTGCGGCGTCATCGACACTAATAAGCAGACACTGACCTACGCCTTAGGCGCGCATTATCCGCCGGCATTTTTGTGTCAGCGTGGTGAGGTAACAGCGCTCTTGGGCAATGGTTTGCCGCTTGGCTTGTTTGCCGATGCCCAATTCGAGGAACATATCGTTGAGTTAGCGCCACAATTCTCCATTGTCGCGCTCTCAGATGGTATCCTTGAGATCATGCCAACCGGTGATCTGCCCAGCAAAGAAGCTTTGCTGAAAGCACATGTAGCCGCTGCGACAAATGATTTTGAGGCTTTAAATATGCGCTTAGGTCTTCCTTCCGCTAAAGATCTGCCCGATGATATTGCGCTGCTGATGATTACGCGCGACGAGTGACCATGGACGCCTGCAAGATGCAATACGCCGTATTAAACGGCACTTATGTATTAAAGCTAGTTGGCGATGTGCGTGTGCCGACCTGCACCGCGCTGGAAAGCTTTGTCGACCAGCGTATCAAAGAAGATGAGGGCCTTCGCGCCGTGCTCATCGATCTCACCACTACTGAAGCCATCGACTCTACCGCTTTAGGCTTGCTCGCTCGCATCGCCGTGATACTGAAGCAGCGTGGCTTAGGTCGTCCGGTTTTACTCTGTATCAACCCCGATATCGAACGCATTTTGCTCAGCATGGGCTTTGATAAAGTCTTTCGCATGTTGCGCACATCATCGGCCTTGAGCAGCAGCCTTGAGGAATTACCCATTATTGGCGATATCAGCGAAGACGCGGTGACTCAGCAAGTGATTGATGCTCACCGCACATTGATGAGCTTAAACGAATCCAACACGGAAGCTTTCCGTAGCTTGGTCGATGCCCTAGAAAGCGAGAAACGCTGCCGCGATTGAGCAGCAGCGTCCAGCCTTTCACTTAAGCGAGTTTCGCTGCCAGCAAGCCTTCTAGTTTTTCTAAATCTGCTGCAAATAAACGTATGCCTTCTGCCAACTTTTCTGTCGCCATGGGGTCTTGATTAAGCTGCCAGCGGAAATTAGCTTCAGTCAGTTCAGCTAGGCGAGGGCGCGGCACTATGCTTTCTGCAGTTAATTGCGCAGTCAGAGGCTCAGACTCTTTCGCCAATGCATCTAGTAAAGCAGGGCCAATAGTGAGCTTGTCGCATCCCGCTAATGCACGGATTTCACCGGTATTTCTGAAGCTCGCACCCATCACAATAGTGTCGTGGCCAACGGCTTTGTAGTACTCATAAATCGCTTTTACTGAGCACACACCGGGATCGGTCTCGCTTGTGTATGTCTCGCCAGTTTTTGCGGCATACCAATCTAAAATCCGCCCGACAAAAGGCGAGATGAGCGTGGCATTAGCTTCGGCAGCGGCCTGTGCTTGTGTGAAGCTAAACAGCAAAGTGAGGTTGCAACGTATGCCTTCTTGCTCGAGCAGGCGCGCGGCGCATATACCTTCCCAAGTGCTGGCGATTTTCACTAGTACGCGGTCTCGGCTAATGCCTAGTGCGCGATATTGCGCAATGACTCGTCGTGCCTGCGCTAGTGTGGCGGCAATATCAAAGGAATATCGCGCATCAACTTCGGTCGAAATCACACCGGGGATGTGCTTGAGAATTTCCGCGCCAAACGCCACTGATACGGCTTCAAGTGCGGCTGGCAACTGTGCTGATGCAGGTAGCTGCTTCATTGCTGCTAATGCTTGATCGATAAGTTCGGCGTATTGCGGCGTGCTAGCCGCTTTTAAAATTAAGGATGGATTGGTAGTGGCATCGACAGGTTTTAGGCGAATGATGCTATCGATATCGCCTGTGTCGGCGACCACGGTGGTGCAAGCCATCAGCTGTTGTAGCGGTGTTGCCATTTTATTCTTCTCCGGTTGCAGCTAGGGCTGCGTGTAATGCCTCAAGCCCAGCATCTGGGGCTAAATTACTCAAAATTTGGCGATAGCGACGACCGCCCGGCTGGCCATGAAATAGGCCCAAAATATGCCGTGTCATCTGTTTTAGCGCGACGCCATTGGCCAATTCTCGCGCTACAAAAGGCTCGTAGGCACGGATGATATCGCCACGTGATGGCAGCTCCGTTACACCCCAAAGACGCTGCGCCTCAACCAATAAATAGGGGTTTTGATAGGCCTCACGCCCGATCATTACGCCATCGGTATGCTGCCAGTGCTGCGCAATCTCATCCACCGTTTTAATGCCACCATTAATCTCGATAGTCAGCGTTGGCCGCAGCACTTTCAAGCGATAAACGTCTTCGTAGCGTAGTGGTGGCACGTCACGATTTTCCTTTGGGCTTAAGCCCGCCAAGATGGCAATGCGCGCGTGTACGATGAAGTAAGTGCAGCCTTTGCTTGCTACGGTATCGACAAAGTTTAGTAGGTCATCGAAATGCTCTAGGCCATCGATGCCGATGCGATGTTTTACCGTCACCGGCACGCGCACAGCTGCTTGCATCGCCGCTAACGCATCTGCCACTAATGCAGGCTCTGCCATTAAGCAGGCACCAATGCGGCCTTGCTGCACGCGGTCGGAAGGGCAGCCGACATTGAGGTTGATCTCGTCGTAACCCCAGTCTTCACCCAGTTTGGCGCAATGTACGAGGTCTTTGATGTCGCTGCCACCAAGCTGCAGCGCGATAGGGTGTTCAAGCGCCTCAAAACGTAAATGCCGCGGGATATCGCCGTAGACCAGCGCCTGTGTGGTGACCATTTCCGTATAAAGCCGAGCCTGAGGGCTGCACAGGCGCAGGAAATTGCGCGCATGGCGCGTGGTCCAATCCATCATCGGTGCGACTGAAAGTAGTTTTGGCTGTGAAGTCATAATATTTATTGTGCCTGACCCCCCTGGTTGCGGGGGCATATAAAAGTCAAAGCTTACTAGACTTTGGAGGTCAATTTAGGTTTGGAGATAAGCAAATGTTTAAACTTAACCCCTCAGCGTTAGTGCTATCGCTCAGTGCAGCGGCGCTACTGTCTGCTTGTGGCGGCGGAGGTGGCGGTAGCGCAGCGGCTCTGAGCTTGAGCGGTGTTGCTGCTGTTG
>Ga0208814_1000537_pt1 | contig 22568 bp, 20 predicted proteins | sample MalvirAntarct_55_FD_184253 | JGI IMG/M metagenome (GOLD analysis project Ga0208814, IMG submission 184253) | Marine viral communities from the Global Malaspina Expedition - Malaspina viral metaG Antarct_55 (SPAdes) (version 2) | ecosystem: Environmental > Aquatic > Marine > Oceanic | place...
CTAGAGCAGCTATTGCACACTCTGCTCCTAATGATGCCTACACATGGACATCTGCGGCAGGTGCAGGACAAATAGCTTCGGGCTTTGATGTCGTACAGATCAAACCTTTCCGTGATAACCTTTTTGTGTTTGGTAATAAGAATATCAAGAAGGTTACTGTTAATGCTTCTAATGCTTTTGCTTTAGAGAACGTAACAAGTAACATTGGTTGTGTGGCTAGAGATAGCGTATTAGAAATCGGTGGCGATCTTATGTTCCTAAGTCCTGATGGATTTAGACCTGTTGCTGGTACTTCTAGAGTTGGTGATATCGAGCTAGAGACATTATCTAAGCCAATACAATCCACTCTTGTTGATCTCATTAAGAACGAAGACATGGACGCTTTAACAGGCGTTGTTATACGTTCTAAGTCTCAGGTACGGTACTTCGTTACAAGTACCAATGGCAGTAATGTTGTTGCTGCTACAGATGCTATTGGTATCATTGGTGGATTAACAGAAACTCAAGGCCAGATAGATTGGGAGTTTGGTCAGTTACTAGGCATACGAGCCAGTTGTGCAACATCGGATTATGTAGGCACAGAAGAGATAATTTTACATGGAGATCATGATGGTAAAGTCTATCGCCAAGAAAATGGAACGAGCTTTAACGGCTCTAATATTATATCTGTTTATGCTACACCTTATCTAGATTTTGGTGAAACCGAACAACGAAAAGTTATACGAAAACTCAATACATTTGTACGTGCTGAAGGCCCATTCGAGATGAACCTCGCTATCGATTACGATTGGGGTGATTACAATACATCAGTACCTTCCACATATACCCAAACCAGTGACGGTGCGCCTACGATCTACGCTGGTAGAAACATTAATTATAACGGAAGCAACGTAGTATATGGCGGTGCATCCAAACCAATCATGACATCAGATATTCAAGGTTCGGGCTTTGCAGTTCGAGCAACTTTTGTGACAGACGGACAATCAGAACCATTCTCAATTCAAGGACTAGTCTTTGAGTTCAGCACGGCAGGGAGAAGATAAAATATGGCAGGTTATACAAGACAATCTTCCGCTAGTATCGTTAACGGTAGTGCAATTACTGCACCTCCAATCAACGCAGAATTTAACCAGCTACTTGCAGCATTTAATGCATCTACTGGTCACGGTCATACAGGCGGTACGGGAGATGCTCCAAAGATACCTCTAGCGACTTCGGTTTCTGGATTTCTCCCAGTGGCTAATGGTGGATCAGCAGGTAAGAATAACTTCTCTGCAACTTCTACCCCTGTGGTTGGTGACGATAGTGCTGATGGCTATGCAGTCGGGTCAATGTGGACAAACACATCAACAGATCGAGTATACATCTGTACAGACAACAGTTCGGGTGCAGCAGTTTGGCGTGAGCTAGTACAAGTTACATCTGGTAATGCTATACTTCCTGTAGCTAATGACACGATTGACCTTGGTTCTAATGGCGCACGTTTCCAAGATATATTTCTAAGCGGTGGTATTTCTGCATCAGGCAACGCAGCCGTTGGTGGTACACTTACACTAACAGGTACTACAGCTCTAAACTCAACATTAACTGTTACAGGAGTGACTGCCCTTAATGGTGGTCTAACGATGGATAGCAACAAATTTACTGTTGCAAATACATCAGGTGATGTTGCTACCGCAGGTACTTTAACTGTTACAGGTGCAACGGCCTTAAACGGCGGTCTAACTATGGACTCAGACAAGTTCACAGTAGCAAATACGTCTGGTAACGTAGCAACCGCTGGTACACTTGCGGTAACGGGTACATCAGCATTTACGGGCGTAGTTACAGCCAATGCAGGAGTTGTAGTAGACAACATCACAATCGATGGCACAGAGATTGATCTCTCTAGCGGCGATCTAACACTAGACGTTGCAGGAGACATTATACTAAACGCAGATGGTGGGGATATTAGTCTACAAGACGGATCGGCAACATTTGGCTCATTAACAAACAGCGGTGGAAACTTAGTTGTTAAAGGTGGGACTACAGCCGCTGCTACATTTACGGGGGCGAATGTAGACTTTGCTGGTACAGTAGATGTCACTGGAGCATTAACGGCTGATAGCACTGTTGCTGTTGCAGGTGTTCTAAGTCCTGCCACTCACGTTGATATGCCAGACAATGCTAAGATTAAGCTGGGTACAGGCGATGATTTAACTGCTTATCACGATGGTTCAAACTCTTATTTAACTAATGCTACAGGCGCTTTAAAAATATCCACAGAGACAAGTGGTGGTGCAGTAACTATAGGTCATACAACATCTGAAGTTACCATAGGTGATAACCTTACTGTCGCAGGTAACTTAACGGTACAGGGTACTCAGACTGTAGTTGATAGCGTTATAATGAATGCACAGAATGCTGTAGTATTTGAAGGTGCAACCGCAGACGATCATGAGACAACACTTACAATAGTTGATCCGACTGCTGATCGTACAATTAATTTACCAAACCAATCAGGCACACTGCCAGTATTAGCTGCGGCTAGTAATGACCAGGTAACAGCTACTCCAGCAGAACTATCTATAATGGATGGTGATAAGTCTGCGGTAAGTACTACGCTTGCAGACGCTGACCGTGTAGTCGTGAACGATGCAGGTACAATGAAGCAAGTCGCCCTGACTGACTTTGAAACCTACATGGAAACAAGTCTAGATACTCTAGCAAACGTCACCACAGTTGGAGCATTAAACGCAGGTACTATTACGAGTGGCTTTGGTGCGATTGATAACGGATCGTCTGCAATCACAACTTCTGGTACAGTTAACTTTGGGTCAATATCTGATGGCACAATTACGATCACTGGATTTGTTGATGAAGACAATATGGCATCCAACAGCGCCACACTTATACCTACACAGCAATCAGTAGAGGCCCGTATTCAGGCAATTAGTGCTAACGCTAATAACGTCACTGGGCTTACCGCTTCTGGTGCAGAATTAAACATCCTAGATAATGCCACTTTGACCACAGCCGAATTAAATATATTGGACGGAAGTGCTACCACTCAAGCTACAGTAACTTTAGCTGGTACAGATGGTGTAGTTATTTCAGATGCTGATGTAATGAAACAAGCTTTAGTATCTGACTTTGATACATACATTTCAGGTACAACTAAGACCTTAACAAACAAAACTCTTTCTGCCCCAACACTAACTGGAACCGCAGTCGTTGCAAGCCTAGACATCTCAGGTGATATAGACGTAGACGGCACTACTAACCTTGATGTCGTGGACATTGATGGTGCTGTTAATATGGCAACTACTTTGGCAGTAGGGGGAGACACTACTGTTGTTGGTGTTTTGGCTGTCAACAAATCTTCAGGATACGGTAATGTTGAAGTGGGCGGCCCATCTGGTGGATTCATTGACCTCAAAGCACCATTTTCTGATGATTACGATGCACGTATTATTTATAACGCTGGTACTGACTTACAGCTAATAACCCTAGCAGACGAGCCAATTCGCCTTAGACATGCGGGTAACACTAAGTTATCTACATTATCAACAGGCATAAACGTTACTGGCAACGCTACATTTGCAGATAATGGTAAAGCCATATTCGGTGCTGGGTCTGACTTACAGATTTACCATAATGTTAATAATAGCATCGTTGCCGATACAGGGTCAGGGATTCTTAGTTTACAAAGTAACGGTACAGAAGTTGCTTTATATGATACTGATAATGATGCGAATATGGGAAGATTTATAACTGGCGGTGCTGTTAAGCTTTTTCACAATGGTAATAATAAGTTTGAGACAACAGCAACAGGCATAGACGTAACTGGCACAGTGACTTCTGATGGTCTGACTGTAGCTGGTAATAGCACTACCTCAGTTAATATAGCCGCCAATACCTCTGGTATAGGTAACAAGGGACTGTTAGTTGGCCCAACTGGGTTTTCAGGTTCTTTTGTATATAAGTCCACAGGTGATGCTGAAATAGCTCCACGAAGTGGAAAGGACTTAATATTTGCGGCGAGTACAGGCGGTACAGAACGTATGAGGATTAATAGCGATGGAAAAGTTGGTATTGGTGCCAGTTCTATTGACGGTAACAGTAATCTACAGATACAAAACGATTCTGGAAATGCACTATTACGTCTGCGTTCAGGTACATCAAATCTTTCTGGAGTAGACTTTGGTGACAGCGGCGATATTGATATAGGTGGTATACGTTACAACAATTCTTCAAATCATATGCAGTTTACTGTCAATGCAACAGAACGTATGCGGATTAAGAGCGATGGAAAAGTTGGTATTTCTCAACCAGCCCCAGCCGCACTGTTACACATTGGTGATGCTAGTAATGAATTAGGCACAACTTCTGGAAACACCCTCAGTAACCTTACCCTTCAGACTGATACAGCAAACGTAGATTCATTACTGTTTACCACACGACGATTTAGTAATGGGGCAGATTGGAATACAGCGGCTCATAGGATACAACGTAAAGTTGATACTAGTCTTATGGGCTTCATGGAGTTTGGTAACCAAGGCAGTAACTTAATTACATTTGGTAAAGTCAATAATGAGTTTGCCAGAATAGATGGTAGTGGTAACTTGTTGGTGGGTTCTACAAACAACTCTCCAGCAACTAACAATGTAGCTGGTAGTTCTCATGGGTCACTTGGCAATATCCAAGCAAGCGTTGCTGGAAACCCATGTCTTTTTGTTAATAGAAAAAGCAATGATGGCGATATTATTTCTTTACGCAAAGACGGCTCTGCGGTGGGGAGTATTGGAGTGGATGCAAGTGCGCCTATTTTTCGTAATGTAAACGGCGATGGAATAGGCATAAAGACAGATAATGGACAATGCTTAGTACTCCCATACAATTCGTCAGGTACATCTGATAATGACGCAGACTTAGGTTCATCAGGTAACCGTTTTGACGACATCTTTGCAACTAACGGCACAATCCAAACATCTGACCGCAACGAGAAGCAAGACATAGCATCACTTACAGCTACAGAAATGCTAGTAGGTAAACGTATCTCAGCTCTATTCAAGACATTCAGATGGAAAGACAAAGTTGTAGAGAGGGGTGACAATGCTCGTACTCACACAGGTATCATAGCTCAAGACGTACAATCAGCTTTCACTGCTGAAGGTTTAGATGCTGGTGATTACTCATTGTTTATCTCAACTACTTGGTGGGAAACACAAACAGATGTACCAGCAGTTGAAGCTGTAGCTGAAGTCACTGACGAAGATGGCAACGTAACTACAGAAGCTGTTGAAGCTAAAGATGGTTACACTCGTACTGACACATACAAAACAGAAGCTGAAGCACCAGAAGGTGCAACAGAAAGAACTAGAATGGGTATTCGTTACCCTGAGTTACTATCTTTTGTAGCCGCATACAACGAACAACGATTTGCTTCTATCGAGGCTCGTATAACAGCATTGGAAGGATAACCACATGCCAACAACACACACATGGTCTATCGCTAACCTAGAGCGAAACACATCTGACAACTCAGTAACAATAGCGCACTGGCGTTGCGAAAGCACAGATGGAACTAACACTGCATCAGCATACGGGACAACATCCCATACAGGTGTGCCATCGGACGATGATTACATTCCTTACGCTGATCTAACAGAAGCAAATGTATTATCTTGGGTACACGAACAAGTTGTCCAAGCTGATACTGAAGCGGCAAACGATGCTACGATAGCTGAACTTGCGACACCAACATCCACTACTGGAATGCCTTGGTAATTTTAACTTAACTAAAGGAGATCAAAATGGGAAAAAAAGAAAAAACACCCACTATAATCGTCAACGAAAAAGAATACGAAATTGAAGGAATGACTGATCAGCAAAAGACTATGATCAACCATATCACTGACTTAGATCGTAAGATTTCTACAACGCAATTTAACCTAGACCAACTAGGTATCGGTAGAGAAGCTTTCGTAAAAATGCTTGCTACATCACTGGAAACACCAGCCGTAGAAGAAGCAGCTTAAATTTCAAAAAGGGATTAGCCAATGAGTAAGTTAAAACTACATTTTATCCAAGCTGATGTTAAGCATGACTGAAAGTTGGCATCTCTCCAAGTCAGTACCAGTTAGTCTTATAATAGCTATCGTACTGCAAACTATATCACTGGTATGGTATGTGTCTTCACTAGACTCTGCCGTTAAAAGTAATGCCCGTGATCTAGTCCGTCAAGAAACTCGCATTGGTACAATAGAAAAGACTGTGCAATCACAAGCTGTGTCTCTTGGACGTATTGATGAAAACATTAAAGCTATTCGTAATCTTGTAGAAAGAATGGCAGAACAAGATAAGAAATGAAACTATTACTTATACTATTTACCTTATTAGTTGGTGCTACTGCCTATGCTAATGAGGATACTATATACACAGATACTAATAGTACTGTTACTTCAGATGGAACTATGACTACCGATAGTACTGTCACCTCAAATGGCTCAATGGAAACGACTATAAATAGCCCACCGCCATCAGCTATATCACCACAAATAAGTGCAAGTAACTCTGACCTATGTACTGTAGGTGTAGCAGGTGCAGTACAGACGCAGATACTAGGCATCTCAGCAGGTCGTACTGTTCGTGATATGAACTGTGAAAAATTAAAGAACGCAAAAGTTATGTACGATATGGGCATGAAGGTAGCTGCCGTATCCGTAATGTGCCAAGACGAAAGAGTGTTTGATGCCATGCTTAATGCAGGTACTCCATGTCCAAAGGACGGTAAAGTAGGCGATGAAGCTAGATTAGCATGGGAAATGGAAGCAGTTAAGGAAGAGATAGAACGTGATCAAAACAATGTTATCAATAAGTTCTTTGATGAAAATGGTGAAGCTAAGATTGGTTTGGGTGTTATCCTTAGTACTCTTGCCTTCTTACTCTTACTCTGAACCGTTCACATATGGTACTACAGATAATGCTGTATCGAATGCTTTAAGATGGAGTATGGATTCTATTTTACCTAGCATCGGTGGGGTCGATATAAATGGATTACTCTATAGGTATACGACAGTAAAAGACCCAGATGCTGATATGAAAGTACACGTTAGTAATCGTAATGCAAAGGGAGATGGGTATACATTTAGAGAAACTGATGATTGGTCTGGCGTACCAGGAAATACTATTGTTAAGTCTTTCCCTATTTCAAATATACCAGCATCTAATTGGGGTAAAGGCTCTATTAAAGTGGAAGGTGAAGGAACTGTTAAGGATGCAGTAGTAATATATAGCTACCGATTAGACAGATGCTATGACCCACAAGCTGATCCTACATGTGCTGGCTACGTTAAACCTGTCCCTAATATACCAGAACCTATTGAGTATCCTAAGATGCAAGACGTAGTGGTATATAATTCCTTAGAAGATGATGCAGTTAAGGATACCTTAGAGTCAGATGATTTTGAATATGAAGATGAAGACGATGAACGTAGAGAATCTGAAGAGGAAGATACTGCGTCACGAATTGAAATGGGCTTAATGGCATCAGAGAATGCACTCACATTATTCAAAACACAAAGTCAAAGCGCAATGATTGTAGCAATCAACAAACAAACAAATATCAATATGTATTATAACGCACAAATAAACGGTGGCACACTAAACGATGCTCCTGGATTAAAAGATTCAACAATAGCTGACAATAAAAAAGCATTAAGAAACAATTTAGCACAACAATTATTACATGAGAAAATGATTGACTTGCAGTATAACAAATGAGGAATAAAATGAAATATATAGTATCGTTACTTTCACTATGTGCGTTACCAGCTTATGCTACTGTCGAGATTAGAGGTACTGTAGCTGCAAAATGCATAATACAAGTAGATAAAACAGGTGTATATGGAAACCCTTCGTCTTCTGTACTAAGTACTTCTCCATCAGACGGTGGTGTATTACCAGTTATTAGATTTGATGTGGCACTAGCAGACTACTATACTGCTAACATTACGCACCCTAATTCTTTTACATCATCTCCAACACTAACTGATTATGTGTCATGGGCAGGTTCTACATCTGTTACTAAAACATCAGATGCTGGTATGTCTGGCTACAATGCATCTAAAGTTACTTATGACAACACAACTGTGTTTGATCTGACTGTTGCTGGTAGCACGTGGTTTTCTACGAGTTCTACTGCAACTTATGCTGGATCAAAGCCTTTCACTGGAGGTTCGTATACCTCTGTAGTACAAGCGAGTTGCGTTGCTAAGTAAGTTAATCATAATATTTATAGGGTGGGCAACCGCTATCTCTGCACATGAGATGACACCAGCCTATCCGATACTAAAACATACCAGTGTATCAGGTATTATGAAGGCAAATATGTCTCTGTTTAACTCACGGGAAGATGTAGAATATTATCAGATTGATCTTTTTGATTTAAATTGGATTAATATGCCATTTTCATCTAAGTCAAGAATTATAAAGGTAAGCTATAAAGAGCGTAAAGATTTTGTAGTATACCTACGAAAAATAGATTTAGATGAAGCTACATACATATGCACAACATCTAAACTTATTAAGAACACACAGTCCAGAACAATGATTATTTCTAGAATATGTTCTCGTATAGATGGTGAACCTGCGTGAGATTAATACTAATATTATGTTGCATTGCAAGCTCTGCTGTTGCTGATAGTAGTGCATTATCTTTAGCATTACCTAATCCACCGATGAACTATCAATCAGATAGATTTCGGGCAGGTAACTTAGACTGTAGTAATGCAGTGGGTGGCGGTACTAACTTAGAGTTTGGCGTAACAGGTGTAGTAAGCAATGTGGGTGGTACTTTTAGTACGTTAGGTTCAACGCAACAGAGTAAGGATGTAGGGGTATATGCTCGTCTTGTTATACCTCTTGATAAACCTAAGTCTCGTATTAATTGTGATGATTTATATCAGGTAGAGTTAGCTCAACGTAGGTTAGAGATACAACAGCTTCGTAACGAATTAGAAGCCCTCAAAGACCTTCAAAAAGGCGGCATGGAGTTCGAGAACTAAGATGGACACAACCAAGATCGCAGACAACATCGACGGGCTTGCAGACAGGCAAATTAAAGCAGGGGGCATCAAGCTTACTCCTGCATCAGTCTTCGCAATCATCACATTCTTATCCACTGTAGTAGGTGGCTTATACGGCGGCTTTGTGATGTACCAGAAGATTGAAGAGGTAGCAGGACTAGACCTTGGAGAATACCAACAAGCTATGGACGTAATGGATGCTAAAGTCACTGGTATCAGCACTAAGGTTGAAGAGAGTGTCGAGTACACAAGGGACATCAAGAACGGCTTACGGGACGATATACTGGGCATAGAGAAACAAGCAGATCGTGTTGAAGATACAGTGCGATTAATCGAAGATAGCGTTGATACTTTACTACGAGAACACGAAGCAAAGATACGCACTCTAATCGATGCAGCAGATGTCAGATTTGAAAGTCAACGTGATAGATTACGCACCTCTCAGGATGCTGAGATGAAAGAATTAGAAGCTCGCTTAACAAATAAACTCCAACGGGCTTTAGACAATCCATTAGCTGATTAAGGAATAGATATGACTGATTATGATTTAAATGGTAACGGAGTTATTGATCCTGAAGAGCGTGAGATTATGCTTGAGGATAGGCGTAGGCAGATGGAAGATTCAGATGCTAAGAGAGACACGCAGCGTAAGCTAGTTGTGGCTACTTGTGCAGGTATGCTTCTCTATCCGTTTGTTATCCTGGCCTCGTCTATCATGGGGCATTCTGGTGCGGCAGGACTGATAGCTGATATAGCTGCTGTATATGTGGTAGCGGCATCTGGTGTAGTAGCAGCTTACTTCGGCTTCAATGCAATGGAGGCTAAGAAATGATTGCTTTATTAGGAAGTGCGCTGGGCTTTGGTACAAGCTTCTTGCCACAAGTTCTTAGCTTCTTTCAGAAGAAGCAGGATCATAAAAATCGGTTAGAAGAACTGAAACTCCAAGGCGAACTTGCAAAGATGGGTGTTCAGAATGATATCCAGAAATTAGATAAACAGGCAGAGATCGCAGAAACGAAGGCATTATATGAATTTGCTAACCCAAAGTCTGGATTTGCTGCTGGCTTATCCGCTAGTGTACGACCTGTTATTACTTACTTGTTTTTTGGTTTATTCCTTGCCGTCAAAGCCGTTATCTTACTTAAAGCTCTTGAAAGTGGTTCGGATTGGAAAGACGCAGTACCGCTGATGTTCGACAACGAAACACAAGCTTTATTCAGCGCTATTATAGCATTCTGGTTTGGTCAGCGTTCAGTCAATAAATTCATGGGAGCAAAATAATGAAAGTAACTTCTGATCAAGTACACAACCTTCTGCACGGTAATAGCGAGTGGGAATCTTGGGTAGAGCCATTACAGAAGATGTTGCCTATTTATGACATTGATACTCCTGAACGCATTGCTATGTTTATGGCACAGTGTGGTCACGAAAGTAATAACTTCAGGGTGCTTAACGAAAACCTGAACTATTCAGCAAAAGCCTTGAATGCAATCTTTCCTAAGTACTTTGAACGTGCAGGACGAGATGCAGAAGAGTACCACAGAAACCCTGAAAAAATAGCTAACGTGATATATGCAAATCGCATGGGCAATGGGCCAACTGAAAGTGGCGATGGCTGGACACACAAGGGAATTGGAATAATCCAATTAACTGGTAAGAATAATCAAACTGCATTCGCTAACTCAATGGGTAAAACTCTTGAACGTACTCTGGAGTATCTAGGTACAAAAGAAGGTGCATTAGAAAGTGCATGTTGGTTCTGGAAAGAAAATGGGCTGAATAGATACTCAGATGATATTATTAGAGCCACGAAGAGAATTAATGGTGGCACAATAGGTCTTGAAGATAGAAAACATCACTACAAGAATGCTTTGGATATCTTAGGTGGTCAGTACAATCCTAGCCCAGCGCCAATCTTGCTAAAGGTAGGTTCAACAGGAGAAGCTGTTAAGCTTGCACAGGCAGCACTAGGGTTGGAAGCAGACGGTGTATTCGGTCTAATGACTGAGAAGGCTGTTAAGGCATGGCAGAAAGAAAATGGGCTAACTGCGGATGGTTTAGTTGGCCCTAAGACGTATGCTAAGTTAGTAGCCTGATTGTATAATTAACTTGTATTACACCTAACAAAGTGTTATAATAATTACATACTTAAACACATAGGCTAATATGAAATTACAGAAAGCTGTACTCGACGCACTGTTCTTATTTAACCAATCTCCAGACCACCGATTATACACACTAGTAGAGTTTAACCACTATTGTTTATATCCACTAATCCATCAAAAAGCCCGTCTATTTTATAAAGAAGATAAGCCCATAGGTTTTGTTTCTTGGGCATGGATTACTAAAGAAGAAGGTCAGGCATTTCTAGATGAGAAGTTTGTTCCAGACGAAAAAACATACACTAGACCTGATGTAGTAACTGAAGATTTAGAGCTTTGGGGCATTGAGTTTATAGCTCCCTACGGAGACACAATCAGAGTTATGAGAGGCATGATGAAGCATTCACAATCAGTATTAGGCCGAAGAGTTCCTGCCAATTGGCGGCGATTTAATAAGCCAGACATCAAACACACGAAGGAGTTTTAATATGGGTGGCGGTGGAAAAACTACAGTCGATGGCGGCTTATCAGACGATCAGTACCAAGACTTAGCAGACAATCAAGTTGGTATATCTACGCAGATTACAGACGAGGGTAATACTGCTTTAAAACGCTTCAATAAATTTGATGGGCGTTTTGATAAACAAGATAAAGCTTTTAAGAAGCGTGGTAAATCAGTTGACAAAGGATTTACTAATATCCAAGACTTGATAAATACGAATAATACAAGTCTTAACACACAGCTTACAAACGCTAATGCAGCAATAGCAAACAACGCTACATCTATGGCGGATAATGCTGCAGCTAATGTTAATAGTTTTTCTGATTTAAGTAACAGTGTAACTGGAGGCTTTGATGAAGCAGGTAGACGATTTGATAGTGTTGATACAGCTAACACTAATATGCAAAATACGGTAGACCAGGGGTTTGTAAATCAAGCACAAGGTTTCTCTGATGCACAGGCAGATAGAACTGCACAGTTTGGTGCTGCACAAGATAATCGTACTGATCAGTTTTCTGCAACAGGTAATGCGTTATCAACTGGTTTTAATGATGCGAATACTGCACTCACTCAAACACAAGCTAATGTATTAGGTGGTCAAGGTAATATACAGTCTAGCTTGAATACTATGGCAGATACATCTGATATTTATGCAGCGCAAAGTTTAGAGAACCAAGCAGGTTTAGCCTCAAACCAAGAAGGGTTTACTTCTAGCTTTGATGATTATGTTGAGCGCTATAGTGAAGATGCTACATTAGCTCAACAAACACGGTCTGATATGCAACAAGCTAATGCAAATGCAAACCAGAGTCTGCGTCAAGATATTGGTAATTATTCCAATGCTACTGCTTCTGGACAACAAGCGTTAGGAAATGCTGTTGTAAATTCTGCACAAGCACTGGGTTCTGCCGTTGAAGGTGGGTTTAGCGATATAAATCAAGCAAATACTAATATTAATAGTAGTCTCGAAGGTGGTTTCAGCGATCTAGGCAATACACAAAATACTTTAGGTGATCGTATGATAAATCTAAAGTCTGACCTAAACCAAACTGGTGCAGACTTAGATGCAAATACAAGAGCGCAGTACCAAGCTTTATCTTCTGCTTTTGATGAAAATGGACAATTAATATCCAACAGTATTGATGCACAAGGTAACACGCTTACAAGAACTATGGATGATCAAGGTAATATGATCACCAGTAAGTTTGATGTATCAGGACAACAAGTTGATCAAGTTAATACGAATGTGAATGAAGTATTATCAAAAGCAGAGAGTAATCGGAAAGATGTAGAAATTGGTTTTGAGAATCAGCAGGTTGATTTTGATTCTGTTATTCAAGGTCAAGATACGGGTTTTGCTGGAGTAAGTAAAAGACTAGACGACGATCTGCAGCAAAACAAAAATAATTATGATTCTGTTATTAAAGGTCAAGATACAGGTTTTGCTGGAGTAAGTAGAAGACTAGAAGACGGTAGAGAAAGAGATCGGATTGTTTCTGAAGAAATCAATAAAATCTATAATACTCAGGAAGATTACAATAATAATTATACTAACTCTATAAACTCAATTAATACTGCCATGCAATCTGGGTTTAATAATGTAGATTCTGGTCAAATAACTGCTGCAAGAGATTTAGCTAAAGTAGCATCTACTCAAAATGAACTTGATATAGGCATGAGGCAAAACTTCCATCAATTAGGTAATGCTTTTGATGATACAGGTTCTCTAATACAATCAAGCGTTGACGAGCAAGGTAATAAAATTACTCGAAGTATGGATCAGCAAGGTAATCTTTTATTACGTTCATTCGACGTAACAGGCCGTGCTATTGGAGACAAAGTAGTTAACATCTATCGATCTCTAGATGATCTACAAAACATGCAAAACGTGCAGGGAGCAAATGCCTCAATGGGTAATTTATCTCCTGCCATGTCTGGCCAAGTCCCTGTTTCTGGATTTGCTTCGCCGTTTGCGACAACTAGATAGGATGAATTAATGGGTATTTTTGACAATGTTAAAAATTATTTTAGTGGGTCAAAGAAGGCTACAACTTCTACAGGTGGGTCAAAGAAGACTATAAGTTCTACAGCGGATAGCAAGGGTGGAGAGGCGGTATTCTCAAAACCAGGCGCTGGTAAAGATACTTCCAAAAGCTATCTACCAAACAATGCTACCACCCATAATGACAATAATAATAAGAAAAATAAAAAGAAGAAACCTGCGGTAATAACGGGGGCAGCACCGTCAGGCATACAAAAAGCAATCGGTATGGCTTCTCCCGTTGGTATTGTGGGAGTGTTAGCAGGATGGGCTAATGGACTCGATCCTAAAGCTCAAAAAAGTGATGTTGTTGATGGTAAACAGACATATGTAAATCCAAAAACAGGGTTTACCTACTCATATAATTTCTTAAATTTACCTTACGAAGTCAAAAAAGTTAATGGAAAACTTGTAGATGCCTTAAAGATAGATGCAAAAGGTAAAGTTCCTGGTGATAAGGGATACGATAAATTTACAAATGGCTATGAGCTACAAGCTCAGAAGCTTGAAGCTAAGGGAGATAATGACTCTGCTAATAAAATTCGACAAGAAGAGGAAGATAACTCAAATACAGGCGGTGGAGATACCCGTAAGCCTTCTGCTGAACAAATTCAAGAAATGGCTAAGGCGGCAGGGGTTCTAAAGAACCAAGCGGATATGCAAGCAATTATAGATGACCCTGATAAGTTTTTATCAGATCGAGATTTGATCTTATCTGACCTTGTGCCAACTATGGACGCAGATGCAGAGGGTACTAATTTAGATGCATCAAACCCTGCATATGGTTTAGGAGATGATCCGTCATATACATCAGAGACTACGGGTGACGCAGCTACTGTCGATACCGCAGAAAAGCCGGACGTAGCTACATACGATGCCGCTACAAGTACATTAACTGATAATGAATTAGCAGTAGGTGTAACTGGCGAAGTATCGGAAGATGCCATCGTAAATGCAGAAGACTTTACTATTGATACTGTTGGGGCTGCTACAGGTACAAATGTAGACGGTACTACAAGCGTACTTGGTAATGCCTTAAATGATTTTGCTACACAAGATATATCAAAGGTAATCGATACTTCTACGGTAGCTGGGAAATTATTGGCACAGAAACTAGGCGAAGGTAATTATACAGACAGCAAGGCTACTGTATTAGGACAGATGAAGCTTATCTCTGCTGAGTTTAAATCTTCTACAGGAGAGCCTATTATACCGTCATGGGCGCAGTCTATGCATCGAGATGCTTCCAAATCTATTGCATTTAGTGGAATTTCAGGAACAGCAGCTACAGCCGCGTTCTCGAATGCTATAATGGAAGCTACTCTTGGGGTTGCTGAAAAAGATGCTGTCTTCTTTCAAACACTTACCACTAAGAATTTAGACAATAGACAGCAATCAATTATTAATAAGGCTAATGTATTGTCTAAGCTTGAAATGGCTAACATGGATGTTCGTTCTCAAGCAGCAGTACTCAATGCTAAGAACTTTATGGAAATGGACATGCAGAACTTGTCCAACGAACAACAAGCTGAAATTGTTAATAAGCAAGCACTCGTACAGTCATTATTTGACAACACTAGCGCAATTAACGCACAAAGGCTATTTACTGCGGATAATACTAATGATATCAATAAGTTCTACAGCGAACTTAATGCAACAATTCAGCGTCATAATACATCAGAAACTAATGCTTTAAGTAAATTTAATGTAGGAGAAATTAATGATGCTTCGCAATTTAATGCAGACATTAAAAATGACCGCCAAAAGTTTTTATCAAACATGCAATACAATATTGATGTTGCTAATGCGAAGTGGCGACAAACTGTGGAAACAACTAACACCGCTATTATGGTTGAAGCGCATACTACAGATGTTAAAAATGCGTTAGACCTCACACAAGAAGCTCAGAACAACCTTTGGGATAGTGCAGATAACTTATTAGATCATATCTGGAAGACTACTGACAACGATAGTGAACGTGAATTGCGTTTATTGATGGCACAGATGCAAGCTCAGTCTGGTCAGAAAAGTGGTGGTGGTTTCTTAGACGGCCTCTTCAAGCTAGGTGGCGCATATCTAGGCTCTAGTAGTGGCTCTAGTTGGTTAACTGGTCTTATGGGCTAATAACTCAAAATACACGTAAAAAGTAAAATACGGGATAAATTACAATGACATTTGATGAAGCAATCAAGAAATCTATCAAGGTATTCTTGAACGGGAAGATGCCTATGAATACTGGCGAACTAAAGGAAGATGGTTTGACGTTCACTCCAGAGTACTTTGATGATTTAGAAGCTGAAATGTTGGAAAATCCTATTGATGATAAGTCCGCTAAAGAGGAGGCTACAGATGAATCTTGATGCACCTATCCCTGGTGGTAATTATACCGCAGATACTCGCAACTATTCTTGGCACAGGCCACCTGACTTAGTAGATTATGATGAAGCTATTGCCTATTTGATGGATCGGGTAGATGAACCTGAGCAAGTTGAAGTTATCTTTGCAATGCTAGGTATAGACGCTCACATCTCAACAATAGTTACTACGATACTACTACAGGCGGTTAGTAAGGGTAAGGTTGGTATTGATCTTGCAGTTCTAATAGCTGGACCATTGGCTAGGTATATAGAAATCAAAGCAAAAGATGTTGGTTTAAAATATGAGATGGGTATTGAGGACAAAGATCGAGTTGTCATTACCCCTACATTACTTCGAGCCTCTCTAGGTATAGTCGATGATGAGGCAGATGAAGTAGAGGAAGAGGTGAACCCTGTAGAGGAAGCTCCAGAAGAGCCTACAGGCGGTTTGATGGCTATGCCCGAAACAATGTCAGCTACTGAAGACGAACAGTCTGAGATGTTAGGTGATGTACCATCTGAGGATGAACTTCCAGTAGAAGAGGATGTTGTAAATGAGCTTTAAGAGTGAAGCAAGTAAGGTAAAAGCTAATATAGCTGCCGGTAATTATAAAGAAAAAACCGATGTATTTGCAGGTTTCTTTGATGAATTAACTTATGGTTTGAAAAAGCAGGACGAGGCAAAGCGCCAAGAAGAATTAGAAAGTAAACGTGAAAAAAGAGCTAATGATAGAGAAATACTAAAACGGCAAAAAGAGCAAGACAGACTTGAGCAGAGCCAAAATAGATTAGCAAACTTATATTTTACAACTACGGGACAAGATAAAACTACTCAGAATAAGTCTTCTGTTTTAAGCATTATTAAAGACGGGGGTATTAATAACTATTCAGATTTAGTGAAAGTTATGGGTGATACCTCTAGTTATACTGAAGGTAGGACACAACAAGATATTGATACACAAATGTCTGAATTGCAGACTAATCTATCTGAGGATGGGGCATTATTTAATGCGGCTAAAAATGAAGTAGATCAAACTACTAGAGAGGGTAGTATAAAATTTGGGCGACAAGATAAAAAGGTATTATCTATGGCGCTAGATGAAGTCTTATTCGAACTATCTTCTGAAAATTTATCTGAGGACAGAAAGCAGGAATTAGAACGGCGTAGAAAATCCTTACAGCCTGAGAAGGACTATGTAGATACAAAACTTTATAAAGATGACGGTTCTGAAGTAACTGCACGAAGCGAAACAGAAGAAATGTTATATAAGGCTCAAGGCTTTGTTACTATAAAAACTGTCAAAGAAGATTTTCCAGAGCGTTTTGTATATAAAGAGGGTGCGAGGATAGAAGTATTTACTCAAGAAAAATTAGACGAACTTGAAAATGATGGCTGGTCTACAATAGAACCTGCAAAAGCTGTTACATTTGTACCAAGATTTGTATATAAAGAAGGTGCAAGAAGAGAGGTCACTAACCAAGTAGATTTAGATCAAGCAATTAAAGACGGATTTGGTCCAACTCAGTTTGATAAAGCAGAACCTGTAAATGAAATTTTATATAAAGAAGGAGCTAGTGTACCTGTATCTACTGCGGAAGAATATAAAATGTATGCTGACGCTGGCTGGGTTAAAATAAAACCGAAGGTTAAAGAACAGTTTAAGGAGAGAACTTTATATAATGACAACGGTGATACTAGAGTAGTAATAAACCAAAAAGAGTTTGATGAAGGCCTAGCAGATGGATTTTCTATTACTAATAAGGCTACTAAAAACTTTGAAAATAGGGAATTATTTCATCCCGATGGCAGAAAAGTAAAAATAACTAATGAAGTAGATTTAGCTGCTGCGGCGGCACTTGGATTTACTATATATGAACCTGCTAAAGTAACAGACTTTAAAGACATACCTTTATATCTAGACGGCAATAAGGTAGTTGTCCGGAGTTTAGATAATTATAATAAATATAAAAAATTAGGCTATGATGAGGTGCAGCTAGGGCCAATATCTCAAATCGTAAAAGACTTAGATGTTGATAGGGCAAAAGCTTCTGAAATTAAAAATGGTACATTAAAAGTTGGTACAAATGTCCGCGGTGAAACTACACTTACGAATACAGCAACTGGCGAGGTAGAAGTATTAGGTGCAGCGCAAACTACAAATGTAACCCCAGAAAACCTTACATTAGACCAAGCTATTGAAGATGGGGCAAGTATAAATCCAGATTCAAATGTTAACTGGAAAAGCACTACAACTACTTTCCAAGTATCTGAAACAATAGTTGATGGTAAGGTTGTACCAGCACAAACCATTCAAGTTACCCCAAGAATGATACAGGAAGCTAAAAGTGACGGTATAGATTTTGATAATATAGGGGATATAAAAAGTGCCTTCGGTCTGAAAGGCGCTATCGCTAAAGGATTAGGTCAGCTTGGGGGGCTTATCGGCCAAGATTGGCTGCCTGAAACTAATGATGCTATCGTCTTTTTAGAAAACCTAAGATTAAATTCACTGATTACTTTAGCCGGTACTGCTGCAAACGGCTTGAGAGATAGTGTTTGGAATAAACAGCAGATATTAACTACATTAGCAGAACCTGGAAGAGTTTGGAAAGGTGCAGCATTTCAACATAGAAAGTTAAAATCCACGGCCAAAGAGATTAATAGGGGCATACAAGTTTCCATAGATCAAATTAATTCTCCTACATCTAATGAGGAAAGACAGGCTAAAGCTAAAGTTACATTAGCTGCTCTACAAGCATTGAAGACTAAATACGACAAGGTTTTATCAGTATTTGATAAAGATGTTACAGGTGCAAAAATAAAGCAAAGATCATACATATCGGAGGTTAAATAATGGAACCTGAAAAGCAAACTATAGATGCATCATTAATTGAAACTGATCGAAATAATGGCAGTGCTACTGACGCTGAAATATTAGAAACCTTAAAAAAAGACACTGGTGGTATTCTAAGGGTTGGGGAATATAATCTAGACTTAGGTTTAGCCCTTGAGTCAGGGGATTCTGAGTCTTCAATCTTAGATTTTATATTATCAGGCAACCTAATTAGAGAGGATGTAGATAGTCAGGCAAAAGCATATTTGAGTGCTGCGGCTACAGGTATGACTAATCTATTAGGTGCGCCAATGGAGATTATTAATAGCGCACAGCAAGGTGCTGAAACCCTTGTTCGTACAGGTATTAATAAATTAGGTGGGGATGTAAGTACCGATCCTAATGATTATCTATTCTCACAGCCTCAGCCTATCGGTGGCGCTCAATTTATGAGAGATACTATAGAAAGTGTTGCTAACCCTATTTATGACAAGATAGGCTTAGATAGAATTGATTATGTAGATGATAAATATCAAGTAGCTGAAGAATATAGACCTGCATTTGTTGCAGGGGAAATAACTGGAGAAGCTATTGCACCTATTGCAGCTATAAAAAGTCTAGCTAAAAATGGAGTGGCTCTAGCAGTGCCTATTGTTAAGTATGCAAAAGATAATGCTAAAAAATTCTTAGCTGGAGAGGCTGCGGTTACAACCGGCGGCGGTGCGGCAGCAGGTACAGCAGAGTCTATGGGATATGGGGATAACCCATATGTAATGATGGGGGCTGAATTTGCCGGTTCATTAGGGACAAGTATAGCACCTTCTCTTATTACTAAAGGCCCACTTGGATTCTTGGCTAAAAACGGGGGCAAAGCATATAAAAGGATTAAGTCTGGATTTAGTGAGAATGCAGCTTTAGATTCTGCCTTCCAACAGATATTGGTTACTGCGGATACTACAAGAAAACAGCTTTTAAAAGAAGTTGAAACAGCAACAATAAACGGTGAAGTAGAATTAGCTCAAAAACTTACTTTAGAGGCCGACAGATATACCCCAGAAAGCCTAATCAGAGATTTACAAGACGGTATTGATAAAAGAGATGTTCAATCTGCTTTAGGGGATGGTTCTATTAGAGGTACAAATAATCTACCTTCAGGCTCATTATCTAATAACCCTGCATTCGTCGCCATACAAAATTCACTCACATCTACCAACCCTGAGTTTAGTGCTGAAATAATGAAGCGTGTAAATGGTACTATTACAGGTATATTAGAGTCATCAGAGTTCTTAGCCCGTGCAGGTAATGCTGAGGCGGCTAATACGTTGCGTACAAAAGCTTTTTCAGAAATGATTAATGTTAGCTTAACAAACGCAGCAGCTAATACAAAAAAGGCTATGAGTGCATTTGAAGGCGCAGATACAAAAGCCGCATCTTCATTGGCACAAAGGACTTTATTCGAAGCTAAAGATACAATGCGTAAAATGGAAACTTATCTATGGGAGCGCATTGACTCAAAAGAGAGAGTATCAGGGCAGACTATTGGTAAGACAATAGAAACCATACAAAACAATAAGTTACTAGATGGTATGACCATTGCTGGCGGTGGACAGGTAGATAACGCAATTAACAATATCTTATCAAGGATCAAGGCTGGAGAAACTTTACCCATAAGTGATGTATTAAAGTTTAGGTCTATTATGCTCTCTAATGCTAGGAAAGCTTCCGCAGCCGACGATTCATTCCAAGCCGGAATATTTGACGAATTAGCAACTGCTTCAATAGATGAATTAAATGATATTAGCTCAGAAGCTGGTGATGCTGTAGATTTTGCACGTACATTCAGCCTTGAGTTAAATAAGAGATTTACTCGGTACTTTAACAAAGATGTTCTATCCAAAGAAAAAACTGGTGGGACAACTATACGTGATACCCAAGTCTTAGGTAAAGCATTTGGCTCTGGGGGAGAAGATGCTGAACTTAATCTACAGGAAATGCAAGATGCTGCATCTGATACTGATAGTTTTGGTCAAGGGGTACAAAAACAAAAAGATTTAGATGATGCTAACCTAGCGGCAAGTCAAATAGAAGATAATGGCGTTAGAAGCAATGTACCGGCTAGAAACGTAGAACCTGAAGGGTTCAAGCCTGAAGATGGAGTGTTGCCTACGGATGAAGATATTATACCAGAAGTACAAGTTACGGGGATAGGGGATGATACATTACTTGATCCAGAGAACCCTATACCTGAATACACTATCTATGAAGCACAAAAAAGCCCTAGAGCAAATACTGAGGCTGGTGTTGAAGGAGACGACTTTAAACTAAACGAAGGTGGCGATAAGCGTTCAGTTGTTATAAGTGACGACACTCCAGTTAATTTAGGTCAAACTATGTCTGAGGCGCAGGAGTCCTTTATTCGAGGTAAAATACTAGAGTTAAAAGGTACAGACGGTGGTATTGATAGCCAGGCATTAGATGAATTTTTATTAAAGAATGAAACTCTAGTTGATAGATTTCCTGAGTTAAGGTCTGATATTATAAATATGGCAGAAGCCCAACGCACTGCCGAAGCCTTGATTGCTGATTTAGGGGTTGCAGCAGATAACAAAGCATTACCTAAAGCTATTGGTAATGTACTAAATTCAGATAATCCATTAGCCGGTTATGCTAGATTAGCTAGAGAAGCCATAACTCCAGAAGCCGCAGATGATTTTAGAAATGCCACAATGGATCATGTATTAAAAGGTGCAGTTTTAGAAGGTGGTGGCACAGATATGGTTAAAGTAGCACAGGCTCTTTTAAAGCCTGTAGATGGTCGTAAAGGCGGCCCCAATATCTTAGATGAAATGGTTAACAATGAAATTTTATCTGGTGAACAGAGAAATGCTATAGGCGAGCTACTAGCAGAAGGTTTGCGAATTGATAAAACAACCCGTGATCCTGCTATTTATGCGCGAGTACTGGCAGAAACTCCTGATATGCAATCAAACCTAGCTAGGATAGCAGGTGCTAACGTAGGGGTATTATTTGGACGAGGGGATGCAGGACTACAAGCTGCATCAATTGGTTCTGGGTACTTTAAGAAGCAGATTGATGCATTACCATTGGGTAAGCAGACAGAACAATTAAAAAATCTACTAAGACAGCCCAGACTGCTACTGCAAATGCTTAGTGATAATCCCACAATTCGTAAGACCGCCGGACAAACTGCGGTAGAATATATAAACCTGATAAAATCTAGAGGTATTAGTGGTAACGCTAAAGTCGTCGGTGGTAAGATAGCAGACGGGGCAGGAAACCTTAATACAGGGGTTGCACAGTCACTTACTCCAATAGAGTCTGAGGAAGTATCTCCTGAGATTAGTTTTCAGATGGAAGAGGCCTTACCCTAAAAAGAAACCCCCCACTATTTCTAGCAAGGGGCTTCAACCAACGAACAGATGACCAATCAATCTGTTCTATTACAGTATAGTAAATTATAGTCTACGGGTCAAGCGATCTGTAGGCTTTTTTTATATAAAACATACACTTAAGAGTATATTTATTCACACTTCCTAAGACCAGTAGCAGGATCAAAGTAACAAGCCCCTGCTTCTTCAATGAAGTTGTCTTTCTCTACAGGTTTCTCTTCCACTACCTCTTCAGATGCAGATGCATTTAAAAT
>Ga0208814_1000538_pt1 | contig 22549 bp, 22 predicted proteins | sample MalvirAntarct_55_FD_184253 | JGI IMG/M metagenome (GOLD analysis project Ga0208814, IMG submission 184253) | Marine viral communities from the Global Malaspina Expedition - Malaspina viral metaG Antarct_55 (SPAdes) (version 2) | ecosystem: Environmental > Aquatic > Marine > Oceanic | place...
GTTCCACCAGATAGTGGTAAGAACGAACCACCACCACCACCACTTGCGTTTATTGTAACGTCTCCCGTTCCACCTACTGGCGAAATAGTAACACCTGTTCCTGCTATTATTTTAGTAACACCACCACCTGCTCCGCTTGTAACCGAGCCATCAGCCATTAAATATTCAGCACTTGTTCCGCCATCTTTAATAAAGGAAGTAGCTTTTGCGTTACCATCAACCTCAAGTTTTTCGCTTGGATTACTTGTTCCAATTCCTACGTTGCCACCATAAGGATTAATACCTAAAGGATAATATACCTCAGTTGCTCTTCTTCTTTGTTGTATTAAACCTGTTCCACTTGACTGAGTTCCAAAAAATGTTCCATAAGCTACATCACTATTTGAAAGTTGTAAAGCTGCTTGTGTAACTGTAGTTCCATCTAATTCTGCATTAGTATCAATACCTGAAACAACAAGTTTATTATTAGCATTAGTAGTACCTATTGATACGTTGCCATCTGAACCAATACGCATTTTTTCACTAGATGCAGTTTTCCAAATAAAATCTCCTTGTGATTGTTCAAACAAAGTATTTGAACCGCTTCGCCGTATTGCTATAAAATTTCCTCTTACTTGTGGAGGAGTTGTTCCAATTCTATAATCATAAATATCATCGGAAACAGTAAATCCAGAGTCTGAATAACTTGTTGATTGTATTAAACCACTAACTCCTTTTACGTGTAGTTTTTCGCTTGGTGTAGTTGTACCAATTCCAACATTTCCGCTAGTATTTATATATAAAGGAGTTTTAATTCCATTTTGAATAATAAATCGCAGAGGAATATTACTGTAACTGCCGAAATAAGCGCCAGCACTGTCAATCCCAAAAGCGCCTGAATTTCCTGTTGTAGCATTTTCGAATCTAGCCTGTCCTTTTATATGTATTTTTTCTTGAGGATTAGTAGTTCCGATACCAACGTTACCTGCTGATGTTCTTATAACTTCGCCAGAAGTATCTGTTATAACAAGATTAGATGTTCCAGAGCCAAGTCTTAATGTAGAGCCACTTTGAGACTGTAAATAAGAACTACTACCTCCTTGATAAAGCCAGACTGAATTAGAGTCGCTATATACTCTTATGTATCCGTTTGCTGAAGAGCCTTTAACATCGAGGAAAGTGTTTGAAGATGATGCGTTTTCAAAATGCGCATCTCCATTTCTTATTTCAAGCTTATGCGTAGGACTACTTGTACCAATTCCTACATTAGTACCATTATCATATATAATAGAATCCTCTAAAGTATCCGTATCTTGCCATTTAGCAACAAAGTTAGTTGTACCCGAACCATCAACCGTTCCCGAACTTGCTGTAACCTCTTCCCAACCTAAATCTTTTCTTGCGTATTGTTTATTATCATTAGGTGCTTCGGGAAATGATACCTTAGTATTGTTAGATGTTATATCCGATGCTTGTGTTGGCGTAATACCTACTTTAGCGTTATTGGTTACAATATCACTTGCTTGTGTAGGCGTTATTCCTACTTTAGAATTATTAGTAACAATATTAGATGCTTGTGTAGGTGTAATACCTACTTTAGCGTTATTAGTAGTTATATCGCTTGCTTGTGTAGGTGTAATACCAACCTTACTATTGTTTGCTAATATATCATTAGCTTGTGTTGTAGTTATACCTACTTTAGAATTGTTTGTAGTAATGTCACTAGCTTGTGTAGGCGTAATACCAACCTTACTATTATTATTAGTAATGTCACTAGCTTGAGTAGGTGTGATTCCTACTTTGTCATTGTTTGTTGTTATATCCGCTGATTGTTGTGCGGTTATTGTATTTGGTTTATTTAATATTTTAGAAACACCAGTTGTAGAGTTCCAATCAGAATTTACTTGTGGAACAACATCAACATTTGTCCAAGCCTTATTTCTTCTACCATAAGTACTACCATCAATTGGTGCTTCTGTGACAAAATCAGTTCCACTTTGTTCAACAACAAAAGTTTTAATAATTTCTTGATAATCAGTTACTGTAATTTTTATTAATTCTGGAGTATCAGTAACTATAATATTAATAGTTTCCATTATTATTGAGTTTTAGTTATAATACCTATAACATTCATAGTTCCTCTAACATGAGTTTGAAGAACACCATCACTTAATTTTATTCTAACATCATAATAATATGTTCCTGCACACCAATCTAATTTTAGAATTTGGTCTAAACGTAATTGTCCAGTAGATATATCAACCCAAGCAAGTCCACTTCCTATTGAAAAATCTCCTTGAATATAACCTTTTGAACTTCCTTCTCTAAATTGGATAAAAGCTAAAGCTCCAGTCATATCTCTTTGACTTCCATCTTCATTAAAAAATTCAAATAGTACTGGTCTTGATGTGTTTCCTACTTTTCTGTCTAATAAATCACTTACTGCTATTACTTGATTTGCCATAATACAAAGTTACTATTTTTTTAATTATTTATACTACATAAGGAACGTTATATGTCATTGTACATCTCATAGTCGCTCCAGATATTCCCGAACCTACTTGTGTTATTCTAAAAGCTAAACTATCTCCAATAGAAAAATTTACAGGTATGCTAACAGCTCCTGGTGTTGCAGATGTTGATGTTGATTTTTCATTTGCTTCAATATTTGCAAGTTGTGTCATAATACTTGTTCCATTTTTTCTAACATCAATAATTATTGAAGAACCAGTTGGAGCTGTACTAACGCTAAATACAAACCCATTTATAAATTTGTAAGGTCTATTGCAAATCATTGAATAACTAGTTCCTGTTACAACAGAAGTTGCTTCGGGTGTAAGGTCAAAATCTTTATAGTCTGGAGTAAATTCTAAAGCATTCCCACTTGTATTTACTTTAACGTTTTGCCCTTGTTTAAGAGTATAATTTGCAGGTGTATCAGTTAATGAAACAAAAGATGTTGCTCCTCCACTTGTAGGGGTTGAAGTAATTGTAACATTTCCAGTTCCTACAGATGGGGTAACTGTAATATTATTTCCTGCTATAATTTTATTTACACCAGTACTAAAAAGAGATGTTAATTGTGCAGCAGTACAGCTTACTGTTTGTCCAGTAGAAGCTATTCTTAAAAGAAACAAATCAGCATTTTGTATTCCAGTACCAACACTTAATACTGGTAATTCATTTAATTTTTTTGCCTGATCTATTAAAGTTTGTATTGCTGTTGTGTTTTGGTCTACTTGTATTTCTACTCTTGCCATAATTTTATATTTTTATTGAACCACCTAAATTAGTCTTATTTAATCCTGGAATGTATAAAGTTCTATAACTTTCATCATTTCCTATATTTGTATTTATGAATGAATTAAAATTTTCTCTACTTCTTAATAATTTAACATTTATTTTATAAAGATTTGTATTTAAAATTGGTTCAATTTCAAGATTACTTTCTTTAACGTATCCTAATCCATTAATAAATAAATTTTCACTTGATAAAGCTAATGATATTTTCATCATAACTTTATATGTTACTTCTGCAAAAGATATTGTCATTCCAGAATGAACAATAGATTCTGAAAGATATGTATTAGTATCTCCTCTTATAACTTCAACACTATCATCTATAGTTGAATTAGAAAAAAGAATTTCAGCACGTATAAAATGAGTTATTCCATAAACATAAAATATACTTCTATTATTATTATTTGAATAATTAATTGAAACATATTTATTTAAATCATAATTATCTTCAGTTTTTATTATTTCAATCCAATTTGAATAATAATTTCTTGTATCATAAAGATTATCTGTATTAGTTAGTTTAAGTCTAACAGTTGGCTCTAATCCTGCTTTAATAATTAATCCATTAAAATCTACATTAAATTCATAAATTTCAAAGTTTAAAATATCATAATATGACCTTGCTGTAACTGTTATCGGGTTTACACTAAGATTTCCATATTCAAATATAATAACTCTTTTTTCAATTGTTTCATCATAAAGAATATCTGATATAGTATGAACTCCTCCAATTCCAGATGTTTGAATTTGTATATCAACAGTATTTCCAATATATGCAAAATCTGGTAGATTGCCATTTAATTCATAAGTTCCAGTTACAACCCCTGCTTCATTATAAATATTACCAGTAAGAAAATATATTGCAGTAAGTCCTGGACCATAACTGTACAGTTCTGCATCTAATCCTTCAAATAAATTCATATTATTTGACATCTTTTCAACTGTAATTACTTCTGAAATATTATCTCCTTCACAGTCTTGCATTTTAACAACGTTACTATCAAAATTTGATTTAAACTGAATCCTAACATTATCTTCTTCTCTGAATATTAATCTTTCATCAAATAATATATCTTGTGTATCTGTTTTAGCTAAAACATTTTCTGGATTTTTATTAATACCATTTTGTGTTCCGTTCCATATTTCACTTTTAGCAAATCCAATTGAATTTAAATCTGAAATAAAAACAAAAGGTTCTCTACTACTTGAACTTGATGAAACAGTATAGTTTTTTTGAACAGTACATCCTAAACCATCTTTAACATACATAGTATAATCTCCATCTGTTTGTCCTGTAAATATATTACTTGTTTGAAAATTTGTATTGTTTAAACTATACGTTAATAATTCTGATACTGGTTGTTGTGATAATTGACCAATATAATTTATATTCGCTGTAACAGTTGCTCCAAGTAAAGGATTAGGCAATACTGTTATTTTAAAACCTGGACCTAATATTTTTCTTATATAAATATAATCATCTCTAAATTTTAATTGAATAACATCAAGAGTTGGACTTCCTCCTTTGTGAACATATATTTTTGTAGGTATTGTTCTTGTTACTGGTACTTTAAATGGGTTTGTTGTAACTGCAATAATAGGAGCATTTCCAAGTGCATAAGAATATCCAGTAGCTTGTTCACTTGTTGTTATTTCGACATCTATCAAATCACAAGGTGTTGTTGGATGAATTACTAAACTTGCTTGTGTAAGAGTAAACGTTTCTGGTACTGGTGGAGTAATAGAAGATGTTGCTCCAGTAGTTGTTGTAAAAGTTTCCAATGACCAAGCTAAATCAATTTCAATTGTAACAACATTTAAAATTCTTGAAATAGTCATTAATTTTCCAATATTGTTATCTATATTAAAATATTTTACATAAGCAATTGCTTCAGCTTCTCCTAATATTGCTAAAGGGTTTTCTATAGGTATTTCGTTATTTTTAGTTCTTGATGTAGTTACAAATGTGCTTAATAACTGAACAGTAGCTAAACTAGGAGTATATTTTCTAAAGAAAGAAATCGTTTCTCCATTTAATGCTGACCTATTGAAAGTTATAACTATTTTTCCTTTTTGTGACATAATTTTATATTGTACAAATTTATTAAATTATTATTGATATTATACAGTTTCATTTGCTTTATAAAAACTAAAATTACCGCTCTTAGGTTTTAATGAAATTAAATAACCAGTTTCTGTTTCTTCATTTTCATTTATAAACTCAAACTTAAAATACCAATTTGGAACTTCTTCAACTTCACCATCAATTAAAACTTCTGTTGTTCCTAAAATTAAATTCATTAATTCATCACTTACTGGATGTGTAAAATTTATAATTTCTGGTTTTAATATAGGTGTATCTAATTTTCTAACATCAAAAGATTCTCCTTCTTTTACATTTCCAGATTGTTCTCTTGGAGCTACATTTGGTAAATATTCAGTTTGTAAATTTACATTTGCAGTAGAAGAACTTAAACTTATTAATTTATTTAAATTTACTTCTTCATTCATTCCAGAACGCAAAACCCATCCATGCCTAAACATAGAACGTTTTGGTGTAAATCTCCAATTATGATATGTATCTGGACTTTGAATTCCAATTGGTTCGTATGCTAAAGCATCTTGCCAATCTAATTGATTATATATATTATCTAATGCATTATATTTTAAATCTAAAAACCAAATATCATTATCTCCTTGTGCATCTGCTGTTTCGTCTAAAAATTGTGGTTGTCTTCTTGATAATTCCATTCCAGTTTCATCACTTCTTATACTTGTTATTTTAATAAATTTATTAGTTGATTTTTTAATAGGGAACACATAATCTGATATAATATTAGGCTCATCTAATCCTAATTGATATTCATATTCTCCTGCTTTTTCATTACCAAAACTTCCAGATGAATTAAACATTTTACCATCTACTTCTCTTGAAACTTCTTGAATTTGATTTGGTAATTTTATAAGTACTGTTCTTCTGTAATAATGGTCTAAAGGTTCAAATCTTAGTCTTTGACCTTCTTTAGAAGCTTCAACTCCAACTCCAATATTTAATGTAGAACTTAAAGAATCAATAAGTTTTTTTAAACTAAAAGTAATATTTTTATAAAGTGGATTTGTTTGTGAAAAATCTCTAAGATTAAAACCATTAATCAAACCTATCTCTGACCATTCTCCACTTACTGGATATTCATAGTCTTGATATTGTGGTGGGTTTCCTGATGATGTTGAAGGAAAATCTTGATTTGCTCTTCCAAAAACTCTTGAATAAAATTTCTTTTTTTTGCCAGTAATAATTTCGGTTAATCTACTTGCAAGTTCATTAACAAAAGCAAATCTATGTGTTGTATTAGAATTATAACTTGATGTTTCATCAACATCTATTCTATATTTTGAAACTGTATAATTAGGTGTAAATTTTCCTGCATTTGGAGGATTAATAACATTAAATGCTTCACAAGAAAATACAATAGCCATTGCCCAATAATTTGTAATTCCAGTTGCAAAAGTAAAATCTCCATTATAAACAAAAGGAACTCCTGGGTCAAGATAACCAGTTATAGGAGTTCCACCTACTGGAGGAATTACAAATTCACTTGCAATTGTATATTGTTCAGTTGATTGATTAAAATTATAAATAACAAGTTTTGCTCTATATCCTGGATTCCCACTATTTATGTCAAACCCCCAATTTACAGTAACATTTATATCAAGACTAACTTTAAGTGCTGTATCAGTAATAACTGATTCTTGTGATATTACATCGTTATAGAAAAAATTAGACTGCCAACCAAGTGATGAATTTTGGTCAAATAACATATCTGTTACTTCAACGTGCCTTGCAAATCCTTTAATTCCAAAAATTGTAGGTATTGTAAATTGATTACTAATTAAATCTCCAACGTTATTAAAATCTTGAGAATCAGATTGTCTTTGAAATGCATTTTCTGCATATCCTATTCCATTTAAATCTCTTCCTTTAATACTTGTTTTATTACTATAATAATCTGATAATTGATTGTTATTTAAATCTTTTAATCTTGATAAAGAAAATTCATCTGACTGATAAGATTCTAACAATACCTCTAACTCTTTAGAATTGAAATTAAGCGTCACAGCACCGTTCTTTTCTTTTTTAGTTGAAAAGTCAGCTATACCTCTATATTGTTGCTTAAACTTAATTGTATTGATTGTATCGCCAACAACATAACTTTCTCCTGATCTTAATTTAAATCTTGATAAATATAAATCTGCATTAATACCAAATATTCTATAAGTATCATTAATAAAATCTTTAGCTCTTCCTCTAAAAGATAAACCACCAGTAAATTCAGTAATTATACCATGATATTTTTTGTCACGAATAATTTCTAATTCATCATCTTGCCAACCCTCTGGCTCTCTATCCATTATATAAGTTACTTCGTTTCCTCTTTGTAAAACGTAATAAATATAATCACTATTCTCTATTCTTAATTCGCTCATTTAAAATTTTATTAATCCCACATTGACATTTTATCTCTATAAGAATTTGTTTCATTAAGTACAGTAACATTACTATTTACTTTTGCTTTATTAAAACCTGCTTTTATTTCTTCTTTAATTCCAAAAGCTAAATTAAAATCTTTTTCTGAAATCTTTTCTCCTCCGCTTGTTAAACTTAAAAGCATTGATTGTTTTTGTAGTGTTTCATAATCTTTGTGAATAACATCTCCTTTCTTTAAATCTACAACTGCATTTGTTTGTGATGATGTTAAAAGCTGACCATTTCTTTCAACGTATTCTTGCCTTCCTCCATCATTTATTTGAGCTTTACCATCGTATTCCATTATACCACCTTCTGCAAATTGTGGTATCGGTGTTGCTATTATTGTTGCAATTTCTGCTGCTCCTGCCGCAGCTACTAAACCTGCATTCGCTATTGAAAGCCAAGTTGGTTGAGGTTGAGCTAAAGCCATAATAATTGCTGTTGCAGTACCAGAAACTGCTTGACTAATTCGTAAAGCTTTATCTAATTTAGCTTGTTTTTCTTGCTCTATTGCTTTTTTCTTATTTAGTTCTTTTAATCTTAAAGCTTTATTCCTTTCTATTATTTTTGTTTCTGCTTCATCATTTTTAGCAAGTTCTAATAATCTATCATACTTATCTGTTTCAGCATCTATTTCTGCATCAATAATATCAATCCTATTTTGAAATACTTGGTCTGCTATTGATACAAGACCGTTGGCTAAATTTTGGGCTCCATCAATAAGTTCAACTGCTTCTTCTGCTTTTTTCCCGTCAATAATAGTACCTCCCTCTCCATTACCAGTACCTGTAACTTCTTTATCTTTGGATGGTGGTGTTTTTATTCCTGCTTTAAGGTCACGTATTTCTTCTAATAATTTTTTCTCTGCATCTAAACTTTTAACGTATTTTAATTGACGTTCTAATTCATCAACTTCTAATTGTATTATTGCATTACCAACCCTTACTTTTAAATCTCCAAGTTCAAGTTGTAATCTTGCTTCTTCATTACTTCCTTTTCTTACATTTGCTAGTTTAAGATTTATTACTCTTATTTCTTCTTGTAATTCAGTATCTAATAAATCTTTTTTAACTATAAATTTATCTTTTTGAATCTTTTCCCATTCCTTATCTCCTTGTTCAAGATTTTTTTGTAATTGTTCTTGATAATCTTGTTCAATTAAAGCTTCTTTTTCATTAAATTCTATAAGATTAAATTCACGTTGTTTATTATTTTCTTTTTCTTGTTTATCTAAAGCTACTTTATTTCCTTTATGCTTTGTTAAATTTTCTTTTAATTTTATATCTTCATTTCTTAACCAAAGTTTATTTGCTTCTATTCTATCTTCTTTTTCTAATTCAGCAATTCTTGATAAATTTTCTGCATTTTCAAAAGACATATCAATTCTTTTAACAATACCAAATTCTTCATCTTTAGCTAATTCTTTATTTAGTCTTACTCTTTCTTTTAATGTATTAATAAGAAATTTATTTGTTCCTATAAATTCTTTAGCTAATTTTATTTTCTTTTGTTGAGTATCGCTATCTGGGTCTAAACTTCCACCATTACTTGAAATAAGCAATTCATTTGTTTGTTTCCATAGTTCAAGCTGTAGAGTGTATTGTTTATTTAATGCTTCGTATGCTGTTGTTTTTTTACTAATCTCAACCGCATTACCTTCTTCCATTCCAGTATTTGTTGTACCAAGACCAATTCCTGAGGAAGCTTTATTAGTTGTACGTTTAAGTTTTTCTGCATTTAAATCATCTAGTGCAGCTTGAGTTGCTTTTTCTAAAGCATCTTTAATTTTAGTTTGGTCTTCCATTTCTTGTATTGCATACAAGTGTCCTTCTTCAGCTTTCTGTTTTCTTAAATCAGTTAATTCTTTTTCTTTACGTAAAACTTTTTCTGTTGCCTTTAATCTTTCGGCACTTTCAGATTCAGTAGCAGCTTGAATTATTTCTAATGCTTTTACCTCGTCTAATAATTGTTGTTCTGTTTTTTTAAGAACTCCTGCTAATTTTAATCTTTCTTCAATTCTATCACTTAATGTTTTAGTTGCTATATCTCCAAATAATTCTCCAGATGTTCTATTTGCTGTTTGTTCAAATGTTTCAAGAAAATTTGTAAGTGAGTTAATACCTAAAGTAATAAGTGACATTGTGCCTCCTATTATTGTTGTAATAGCACTATCTCCCTCTGTTATTGTTAAAACAAATCTATCCCAAGAACCAGAAAGTTTTCCAACACCAGTAGCTAAATTGTCAACAGATTCTAAAGCATCAATTCCGTAAGCTTTTTCTAATTCTTTTGCAAATTTTGGTAATGCAGTTGATGAAAGAACTTCTCCTTTTTTAAGCATTTTGTCTAATTGACTAACTGATACTCCAACTGCTTTTGCCATTATTCCCATAGCACCTGGTAATCTTTCTCCTAATTGTCTACGTAATTCTTCAGTCGTAACTTTTCCTTTAGATAACATTTGTTCTAATGCTAAATAAACACCTTTTAATTCATCTGTTCTTAAACCTAATACTGATGATGCTTTTGTAACAGACCTAAATATGCCCATTGTTTCCTTTAAACTTATATTAGAAGCCATTGCAGCAGCTCTAAATTTTAACCATCTTTCTGCTGTTACACTAATTTTAGCTCCAAATTTATCATTTAATTCTATTAAAAATTCCATAGACCTTTTAACTTCAGCCATATTACCTTTTGAAATTTTTTCCATTGCAAAACCTAAACTTTGAAATTTTATTGTTAAAGTAAGAATACTAAGTAATGCTTTTCCTATAGTAGCTATAACTCCTGCTAGACCTAAAGCTCCTAACAAACCTTTAAAACCTCTCATCATTCCGCTCATTGCTGAACTATTTTTTTTCTTAGCTCTAGTACTTTTATCTGTTGCGTTTGATTCTCTTAATAATGCTTTTGTATTTTTATTAGTTGCTGTTGTATTTTGTCTTTTATTTTTTGAATTAGTTTTAGTAAGGTCTGCATTCCTTTTAATTTCATTTGAATTTCTTGTTAACCTTTTAGAATTAGTTTTTGTTAAATCTCCTAATCTTTTTATTGTGTTATTTAATTCAGTTATTTTAGATTTAAAACCACCCATTGAACTTGCCATTTTATTAAATGCAGCAACATTCCCATTAGACATTTTTCCAAGAGTTTTGTCTAAAGTTTTAAGTTCAATTATTAATTGCTTAATTTCTTTAACTGCTTCGTCTGTTGATAGTTTTACTTTTTCTGCCATTTTAAATATTTTGTTTTGCTAATTTACTTTTATTAGTTTCAAGTAAATTAACCCACCTTAAAACACTTGTTGTTTTTATATCTATTCTATAACCAGTTTCTAAATTACCTTCAAGCATAAGAGCTTGTGAGTCTAATGATTTTTCAATACCAGTAATACTTGTAACTTTATTTTCTTTTAACTCGTTATCTGTTATTTTATGTTTAATTTTAAAATTAGAATTAAGTATGTTAATCTTATTTTTAAGATTCATAATTATTCTATTTGCACTTTTTAATTGTTTATTAATATCTTTTAATTTATCAAATTTACATCCTAATTCATTAAGAATATCTAAAATTAATATTTCATTAGTTTCAATATATAAATTTATTACTTTAACAATAGTATTATGTTGTGATTCTAAATAAATCATACGAAGAAGTTCCTTTTGTTTTAATAATTCTTTTTTATCAAAAGTAATAGCTTTATATTCCTGTTCAATTTTATTAAATTTAATAGTCAAGTCATTAATGTTTTTTTCTACATATTTATTAACCTGATCATCTGTAGAATCATTTACATTAACTATAAAATACATTAAATCATTTTGGCTTACGCACATCATAAAATTATAGATAGGCATATCTGAGCAACTACTATAAGTTTTAAATGTCATATATCTATCTTTATACCAGTTTGGAATTTATTTTCTAAATATTTATATAATTCTTTAAAAATAATATCCTCAAATTGATTTAATTCTTCATTTGTAAATTCCATTATTCCTTCGCCATAACCTTTAAAACTAGTCTTGTCTGTTGACTCCCCATTAATTAATTTATTAGTTAAAAGAGTATCTTTACTTTTCATAAATAACATTCCATCTTCAATAGATACAAATAAACTTTTATACCAATTACCTGTGTCCCTTAATGTAATATGGCTTGTTCTTGAGTATGGAGATTTCTTTTTTAGTTTAATTGTATATGCGGCATACTGACCACCACCAATTAAAGCACCATCTCCATCAACACCAAAATTGTAAAAACGTCTTTTTGCAGCTCCTAATAAATAACCAGAATTATTTTTAACAAACTGTTTTACAAGTTCTGGGACTGCTCCACTAAATGTTTCTAATTGTTTTATATATTCTTCTAAACTCATTAAAGCAAAAGTACAAAAAAACCTCCACATTATTTGCGGAGGTTTTAATATGGTAAAATATATATTTAACTTTTACGCAATGGTATCAGTTAATACATTTGAACGTAATAAAACTCCACTATTATCAACTACATCAGAAGCTAGTGTTTGAAATTGAATTTTAATTACATCTGTTGAAACCATTGAACCAACAGTTAAGACATAATTTCCATCAACCGCTCCTGCTGCAACAGTTGCTGCTTCCAAAACATTATTGTTATAAACGCTAAATGCTGTAATTCCTACTACTACTGTTGAATGGTCTTGTGCTAATTTTGCAGTTACATTAATTGTAGTTCCTGCTGTTAAAACACTTGTAAATTCTAAATTAACTCCATTAACCAATGGAACGTCCAATGAAACAAAAGTTAATTCTGATTGATGTAAAATTGCATAGTTTCTATCAAATTGAGTTCTTTCTAAGAATTGAATTAATACAGACTTGCTTTCAGCATCTCCACCTTCAACTTTACGTTTTGTAAGTTCTGGTGTTGTGTGTCCTGCTGCAAAACCACTATAAGTTCCATCAGAGTTTGTTGCCAACATCCAATTTCCTTCATTATCTCCTATAATAACATCAAAGTTTTTATAACCTCCTAGTTTGTCTATTTGGCGATAAAACTCATGCCCTTCTTCGTACATAAATTTGTACTCTGGTAAACCTTTAAGGTTTAGTCTTTTTATTCCACTTGAATTTGTAGAATAAGTATCTTCTGCTGATAAGTCTTCAAAAGCACTTGCACCCATTAATGGAATAATTGTTCCATTCATTATAAGTGGCTTTAAGTATGTTAAATTAAATACTTGATTTGCAGGTATTTTAAATCCTCTTTTTAGAAGAAGTAAATTGTCGGGTGTACCGAATAATGATAAACAACCAAGTTTACCAGTGTTTGCAGAGATATCTCCTCCACAAGCAACTTTGTCAGCGATTTCGCTAATTGTTAAGCTCATAACTTTATAATTTTATTTTATTAATTTTCTGTAATCTTATTAATTGTTTGAAAATTCCTTCATGTGTAGTAGAGTATTTATCTCCACGAGCATACTTTTCATTTTCAATCTGAAAGCCAATCATTACAATTCCATTATACCTTTTAACTTTAGGTTTTTTTGCAATTTTAACAATTGTCTTTTTCTCATCTTTATTTTTATCTGACATAATTTAAAAAAATTTAATTGGTTTAGTACAAGTATCTATAATTTCTAAGTCAACACTAAATCTTAAAGCATCCCATATTGCAATTGTTCCAGATTCATCTCGTGATTCAGTATTGCTATAATTTGGATATTTAATACTTTTAAAACTCTCATTTTCGTTTTGTATTGTTAAAACGTTTGATTGTTTAAAAGCAGTTCTAATATTATACAACAAAGGCATAAGTACTTTTCCATAAGTGAGTTTAATTCTCTCTCTGTTTTCCATACTTTGATTTGTTGTAACTGCTAAAACAAATGTTACATTAGTAGCAACTAACATAGTTTTTTGATGGTCTTCGTCTAAAGGGTAAAGCATCCAAATTAAAGGATATGTTGTGCTTTTATCTCTATTAGCCAAAAATGCATTTAACTCTACCTGATCTCCATAACCAAATGTTACTGGATAAGTTTCGCTATTTACATTAAAAGACATATCGGGCAAGTAAGAAAAAATATTTTCTAACACGTCCTCTATTACTATTGTTTTGCTTGATACTGGCATTAAATTGTAAATTGATTAATTTGTCCCCAATCTTTTGGAGTAAAGTTAACGTAAGTATCAGCTACAAGCTCATTTGTATCACGTATAAATTGATACAATGTTGCATCAAACTGGTCTTGCTTATAAAAGTAATCAACACCGTATCCACCTAAAATACCATTTTTTAAAATAATTTTATTTTTTAAATTATCTCCTTGAACAGTATTATAAAAGTTTCTCCAGGCTTTGGTTACTTTAAAATTGGGCATTACAGTTTCAGAGTTTGCAGATTTATTCTTTCCGCTTCCTGCATCTCCTCTTGTTATAAAAGAATTACTTTCATAATAGAAATAAACATAGTCAGCTAAAAAGCTTTTATCATGCTTGCAATTTATTACTGGCTCTCCTAATGAAACAGTACCTCTTCTTATACCTTTCCAAACAACAACATCGCCATTTGCTTTAGTGTAAGTGTGACCATTTAATAGTCTCCCCCATTTTACATCTTCCCCAACTTTAATAAAAGTCGGGGTTGATGAATCTAATTTATTGAAAAACTCTGTGGCTAATCTAATCCCTAAACATTTCTCAAGACAATCTTGCTCATATTCGTTTATAAAGTCAACCACTTTACTTTCAACATCAGTTATTGAATCTGATATTCCAGGCTTTGCGTGTGGCAAATAAATATCCCCTTTAAAGTATGTTGTATTTATAATCATTATTCAGCTTTTTTTGTCTTTGGTTTTGTCAGAATTCCATGCTTTACCAAAGCATCATAAGTAGATTTTGCAAATTCACCTTCGTCACCTTTTTTTTTGATTCCGTGATTTACTGCATATCTACCAGTTATTAGTCCTTTACTCATTAAGCTTTTGTAATTGCAGTTTTAATAGTAGCAATATCATCAAAGATAAAAGCTTGTTTGTCTAATTCTTTAACAAACTGATAGTATCTTGATTCTCCAACCATTGTGTACATATTAGTGATAAACTGGTCATTAATCCATCCCATTCTAATAGAAAAAGGAACATAGTTAATTACATTCATCATTTTCATATCAGCTACAAAAATCTTTCCTGCTGGAATTTTCTCCCAAGGCTTGATAGTTACACCACCAATTGAAACTTGATTAAATAATCCTGCTTGTGGGTATAATGGGTAACCATCAGTTCCTTTTGCAGAAACTAAAGAAAGGTAAAAATCAACTGGGTTAATAAGAACCACATTTGCTTCATAAGAACTTTCGTCAGTATAATTATGAGTTGTATAAATATCAGTAATACAAGCATTAACTACATCCATAAAGTTAGGAGTAACTACAGCTAAAGCCATTGCTCCTGCTGAAAATACTCTTCCAATAACAGTAGCTCCTTCTGGCTGTCCCGCTGCTCCAGTTCCAAAATATAATTTATTAGCTTTAAATAAACCATGCTTCTTAACTAAATATTCGTTAGCAACCGATTGTAAACGTGCAACATCAGTTACAGCTTCTTCTGTTAAAATTTCATGTGCAGCTACTTTAAAAGGTTGTGCAAAACGGTTAACCCATTTGAAATCAATTTGTGGTTTAGTTGCTCCTTCAGCTACAAATGTATAATCGCCATCTTTAGGCTCTAATTCGCTATAAGAAAAAACTGGACTTGAACTGCTTGATACAGTAGCCATATTAACTAAAACATCATCATCTCTTAGGTTCATAGTACCTAAGTTATTATGTGCAGTAGCAGGAAATTGAACTGGGTCTGTTCCACTTGCAGTCGTAATATCTGCAACTACTTTTGGTATAAACTCAATAGTACCACTTCCGTTGTCAAAAATTTCTTTTATTTGAGTTGATTTTTCAATAAAAAACTCTTTAAGTTGTTCTTGATATCCTTTTAATTCTGTTTTTTGTGAATTACTAATAAATTCTTCTAAAGCATTTCCACTTTTTTCAATTTGATTAGTTAATTTTAAAATTTCTTCTCTACTTGTGTTTGCATCTTTTTGTGCTTCTTGCAAGTCTGTTTGAAATCCTTTGAACTTAACGTCCAATGCATTTTGCATTTCTTCTGGTGTCATTTGTTTAATTTTTAAAATTTATAATTTATTTGATTACAAGAGTGATTTCTCGGCTCTTATTTATAAATAGAGTGATTTCTCGGCTCTATTAACTTTTTAGCCATTTTTCAATAGCTGATTTTTCTTCTATAACTTCTTCTACTTTTTCTTTAGTAGTTGATGATATTGTAGGAGTAAATGAATTACTTCCCATTAATACTGCTGAACCTTCAATTGCTTTAGCTTCTGTAACTGCGTAAAACATTTTAGTTCTTTCTAGCTCATCTCTATTAGCAACCATTGGTGCGTATTTATCATAGTTTTCTTTTTGTTCTGAATAATCACTATCATTAATACAAACAAATAATTTTACATATTGCATTCCAACAGAATGTTCTGTTATATTTTGCTTCATATATTCATTAAACATTTGTTCGTTTTGACTTTCTTTCACTAAACTATCAAATGTTAATATTTGTGTATTTCCTTCCATATCAAATCCTAATGACTTCCATGTTACTGTTTCAGCATAAGCATTTAAATCTTTGCCCTTAGATATTACGTGGTCAAATTTTCTTATGTGTTCTTGTAAGTGTAGCATATTACCACCTTTTTCTTTCAATGACTTATCCCATATTCCAGGAATATGTACATCATTGTGAGAATCTAAAATATTTGTTGAGTTAATTGCAATTTTAACTAATATTTCTTTTGCATCAGAATTTACATTATGTTCTTTCGAACTAAAATCTTTTTTAAGTAAAGTAGTTGAAAAACCAAAACCATCTGCCATTTTCATTTCAGATTTTTTAGTATCAATAATTAATTTTTCATTATTAACAATAAAATCAAAATATTCTTTTTCTGTTTCGAATGACTTACCTATTACATTATACATAATTATTTATTTATTGTTTTTTTTTCAAGTGATAATAATTTTCTTTTTAATTGAGCAATAACAATTGGGTCTGAATTATTACCTTCTATTGTTTTTCTTAAATTATTTTTTACTATTTCTAAACTCATATCTCTTGATTTATTACTTGTCTTATTTTTTCTTCCTGATCATCAATTAAATCTTCTTCTTCTATATTTTCTTCAGTTGGATTCGATGTAGATTGTAATGGTGCTAAATTAATATTTTTATCCATACCAACCATTTCTAAAGCAACATCATCAGGAAGTCCTGAAACTCTTAGCATATTTAAAGCATTTCCTCTTTCCCATACACCTTTATATCTTTCAATTAATATAAATTGCATAATAGGTAAATGCTCATAATCTCCTTGTAATTCAAGTCCTTCATCTGTTAATACTTTATTAAATACTGCACAAAACGCATCTAAACTTGATTGCATTTCATTTTGTAAATAAGAAACCATTGATTCCTTAAAATTATTATAAGTAGTTTTTTTAGCTTCTAAACTTATAATATCTTTTGGTATATGTAAAGCTGTATATATAATATTACCATCAGTTTTTACAGATTCATCTAATCCTAAATCACGTAATGCAATGTGTAAAGATTTATGAGTTACACTTGCACTTAATACAAGTCCTCTTTTTCTATTAAAACCTAAACCATAATTATCCTGGTAATTTCTTTCTATTTGGTCTTTCTCTTCTTTGTTTAGCGGAAACCCTTCTTTTACACCGCTAATCATTTCCTTACCGTTAGATTTAAGTATAATATTTTTAGCAATTAAACTATCTTGTGTATTTAGTAAAGTTTGTTTTAATCCTGTCAATCTACTTTCAGCTAAATATGGATTCCTATGCATTGCATTTGGTAAGTCATAAAAAAACATTAAATCTTTTAATTTAATTTTTATATTCTCTTCATCTTCATCATATACTATTTCTGTATTTAAATATTTTTCGTTTTGACTTTTGTTTATATAATTATTTTTATCTAAACTATCTGGAAAATTAATTAATGAATAATCTAATACATAAATTGAATTAACTGTATCTGTAAATACATTTTTTTTTATATATAATACTCCAACACCATTTGCAATTTGAGTAAACATTAAAGATTCTAATAAATCAGCTCTTGTTTGCTGAACATTAGGGTTATCTAATAATTTAAGTAAGGGAGAGTTTCTAAATTCTGTTCTTGTAGATTTTCTTATAACTCTAAAATTAGCTTGACTAAAAAGTTTTGAAACAAATAGTAAAGCAGGAGTTAATATTGGGTGTGTTTGTGCAATTCTAAGGTTATCTGTATCTTTTGTCCAGTTGTTAAATTCTTTAACATCATAGAAGTTTGTTCCGCTATTATTCCTGTTCCATATAGGAAAATTAGGAAGTCTTACGTTTAAACCGAGAAAATTCATAAGTTATTCATTAAGCTACAAAGCTAATGAATTTTTTTTACTTAAACCTAATCCCGAGCCAACCTATAAGATAACTTAATATATATCCAGTTGCATCCATTAAATGGTCTTGGCATTTAGGGTCTATATCGTCTGTAACAAGCTGATATCTATCTAGTTTATAAGAGTAACTATAATATTCTTCTTCTAAATCTAAACTTGAATCAGTATATACAATTTTAAAACTTTGAACTTGGGTAATTCTTCTGTCAATACTTCCTGCTCCTTTTACTGCAGGAACAGCTTTAAGACCTGCGTATTTAAGTTCGTCAACCATTACTTTTTTTGCTGAATCACAAACAATCAATGATTCGTCAGATATTTCCGGACTCATCATTGTTCTTATGTATTCGTAAAGTGGCATCCTCATTATAGATGATGGTTTGTATAATCTTTGATGTAAATAAAAAGTTCTATCCCCATCCCATTTAACCTCAACAATTGCAGTAGGACTACTTATTCCAAAGTCTAAACCAAAATAACTTTCTTGTTGTAAATTATTAAAAAACTCATCAGTACAAGTCGACCATTCTCTATATACACGATTAGGTTTTTCAGCTTTTAATCCTAAAGCATAAACCAAATGCATATATAAATTTGCTGTTTTATTATGAATATTAAATTTATTTGGAGGAGGTATATTATTATCAGCTACTTCTAAACCATTATACATTAATTTACCATTTTCTACATAAGTAATTCCATTTTCATAAGGATTATATGATTCTAAATCAGCAACTATTCCTTCACTTAAAAAATCAATATTATCTTTATAAGTAGACCTAATAAATTGACTTGATTCGTGATGTTCGTATTTTTGAATAAAAAATTCTCTTGATGGATTAAAATCTGAAAATATTAAATCTGTTGTTCTTTGTTTTATTTGTAGAAAAACATCTTCTGAAAAGTGAGATATTTCATTAAAGAAACTAATATCCTGGGTCATTCCTAAAACTTTAGAAATAACATCAGTACCCATAAAATGAATTATTGAACTTGTTTTTTTGCAAGTAAAAGTTGCATCTTTTTTATTAAATACAAATCTTTGGTAAAGATAAGGGTCTGTTGATATTACTGATTTAAAATCTTCTAATATTGTACCAACAGCATCTACTCTTGTTCCTCTCCAAACTGTAATTTTGTAATTTTTTTTTTGAAGCAATATCATGCAAAATAATTGCATAATAGAATATGACTTACCACTTCTGGAACTTCCGTAAGCAACTATTAATCTATATAAATTTGATGTGTATGCTTCGTAAATTCCATCAAATGTTTTACTAACTTTAAATTTCATATATTAAAAATAAAGGGAGGCAGCTCCTATGAAAAAACTAATAATTATTAAATACTGTAATATTAAAATAAAATGCCTCCCCTATTCTTTTTCTTTTCTAAACGTATGTTCTATTGTTATTGTTGAATCTCTTTCTTCTTCAATTATTTCTCTTCTTTGCAATTTTGGAGAAACATATTCTAATATTTTAAAATAATTTACCATAAAAGCTTCTTCATCTCCTTCTCCTTGAGTTAACAAAATAGCATTGACTCTTTTAGAATGTTTTCCTTTAACATCATCTAAAAGTAATTCAAAATTGCTTTTTCTTGTATTTTTTTCTTTACTCATTAATTAATTCTTTAATATCATTTTTAATATTTGGTTGTTTTAACCACTTTATAAGTAATAAATCCATAACATCCCCTTGATTTACATTGTGAACTGCACAAGCTATTTTTAACTTTTTCCTTGTGCTATCACTTACCCAACAACCCATAAATACTTTATTCATATTTACAAAGATAATAATTTTACTGATAACAATAATAATGTAGGAAAAAATGTAAATAATGCATCAAATACACTTGGTGGACTATATCTAAATTTAGCATCTATAATTTCCTTACCTATTGATATAAATATCATAAAGCATATTGCTTCTATTGTTGTTCCCCATATTACTAATGGTGTTGCTATAATACTTCCGTAAAAGAAATGTAGTAATTTATCTTTTTGTATTAATGACATAAGTATTAATATTTTTTTTATTATATTTTTCATAATTTTTATTTTTTTCTTTTTAACTTTTATCCATAATATAATATAAAATGGTATAAATAATAATGATGTAATAATATTTAAAAAACCAAAAAATAATTTTTTCATACTTTTAATGTTGTTTCAATACAATAACCTTTATTATTAAACTTTTTAACTAAAATATTTATTAAATCATTTGCATACATATTATTATTTCTACATAATAACATAAATTTATTCCAATTTTCAGAATCTAAATCTACAATTTTATATTGAGTTATATCATCTTTTGTTCTTATTTTCTCATCTTCAGTTATTTTACAATTAAAATCATTAAAGTTTTTTTCAACAGATAAATAGTCTACCCACAACTGAAACATTAATCTTCCATTATATTTACCTTTTTTTTCTTTCCATTCTGAAAAGCTATATTTGTCAATCTTAGACATATAATTAGATGTTTTGCTCATTTTTTTAAAAGTTTGGTTCATATTTATTTGTTATTGATTTTAGTGGTTCTTCGTAATATTTATTAAATATTCTAAAACATCTTGTTTGTACAGACCTTTCTATTTCGTCAATAAGTGGATTAAATGTTTTTGTATCCATTTTCATCTTTAATTCATTTCTTAATACATCTTTTATGTATGAAACAGAATAATTTGTTCTTTCAAAATATTTTCTATGTAAATCTTCATGTCTAAAATAAATATACTCTTTATTTCTATGTTCTTTCATCTCCTGCTCTAACCTAATCAATATATCTTTATGGGCTCCTGTTCTACTATTTTCTTTTGTTTTCATTAATATGTTAGTACTAATTTCTTCTTGTGTAAAAACCATTCTTGATTTAGTAAAATCAACTTCATCCATATTTTCCAGGTATTTTAAGAATTTAGGTATCTCTTTTGTTAAATCAGATAATATATTATGATTTGCTTTACCTTTTAAAGTTGGTATCTTCAAAACCCAATATCTATTCTCTTCTTCATCAATCCTAACAAATCTATCTTCGTGATTAGAAAACATAACTACCTTACCATAAAAATCAAGCATATATTCCTTAACGTGCTTTGGATTAACAGATATTCTCTTCATTGTTGATATTGTCTTAATCTTCTCCAAATCAGCAGCTTTATCAATCTTAGTTTCCTCTATTATTAAAATATTCTTATCAGCATAAGTTGAGTTGTGACTTGAACTTATATCACTCGGACCGATTACACAAACATTTCCACCATATAAAATACCAAGCCAATCTCCGTATGTACTTTTACCAGTTTCCCTTTCACTACTTACTAAAGATAAAATTGGTAATATTTGTTTAGGATGCAAATAAAGTACTTTCATATATATTAAACCAAGCTCCCATTGGTCTCCCCATAAATGTTTAATCAAATTTATACTCCAAGGAATATCATCTTTATTAACATCCCCATCATAAGCTACGTGAGAAAATTCAGAATATTGATTATATTTTCCGTATTTTGTCTTTTCAAAATTCTTGTTGTCTGGAAATAATCCAAAACCAATATATTTAGGCATTGTTTCAAATATCTCTTTTGAATAGTCATCACATATTGTTGCTTTACTCCAGGGAATTAATTCTGTTCTTAAAACATTTCTGTTGTCTACAGTTTCATTACTTCTAAAATAATCAACTCCAACCCTAATATATGGAGGCTTAATACTCAATAGTCTATTATTTAAAATAGTTAAAGCATTTAAAGTGTTTCCATAACACTTTACTTTTTCGTAAATATCAAAAGGAGTTAATGTCTGACCCTCTTTAACTTCCCAAATATTTTTTTCAGATGATACTATTTTTGTGCTTTTCTTTACTTTCCATCCATAAACACTTTTTACAAAGTAAACATCTTTGTCGCTTTCATTTAATGCTACAGTTATTTTTCCACGACCTAAATCCTGTAGTCTTTTGTCTCTCATGAGTAAATTAAAAGCTTCGTCAGAAAACTTTAAATTATACAAATTAATTGCGTTAATAATCATACGTTTTTCATAGTTTTAAGCCATTCCTAAAGGAACAACCATTAGCAAACCCCCACAAAAATAGTAGGGCATAAACAAAGATAGTGAAAAAGAACCCATACACCTAATAGTCCCTGATCAGGTTATAAACATTCCAAAACTGAGCAGTCTGAAGCCGAAGACAAACCAA
>Ga0208814_1000539_pt1 | contig 22518 bp, 33 predicted proteins | sample MalvirAntarct_55_FD_184253 | JGI IMG/M metagenome (GOLD analysis project Ga0208814, IMG submission 184253) | Marine viral communities from the Global Malaspina Expedition - Malaspina viral metaG Antarct_55 (SPAdes) (version 2) | ecosystem: Environmental > Aquatic > Marine > Oceanic | place...
TCTAAATTTGCAGATAGTACTACTTGGGCAACTAACACTAGCGCCAACGTAGAGACACTACTAGGTACAGATGTACAGTCAACTTCTGCTGGTGATATTGCAGACTTTGCGGGAACTATGGGTGGGTTAAGTTTAGGACTCATAGCATTCTTACCTGGTGCGGCTGCTGGTGCGGCTGTAGGCACATTCTCAAAGACTTTGTGGGCTAGTGACATTAAGGATAATGTCGAGAAGCTACTCGAAATACCAGATTTAAAAAATGCGTCTTGGGCAGGAACTGGATCGTTCCTTCGTACAATGTTTGGACTATCAGCTGGTTTAGCCGCTTTTGCTCTAGGCAAAGGTCTAGAAGGAACGGCAGAGGTAGGACAAGAGGGATTATCATACTTTACTGATCAAGCTGGCTGGGCAGAACGAGTTAAGACTGAGGTAAAAACTCTACTATCAATAGCAAGTTTAAAAGGAGTGGGTAGTGATACTGCCGGCTTTGTTACAACTATGGGTGGTTTGAGTCTAGGTCTTGCCGCATTTGCTTTAGGCAAAGGTGTAGAAGGTGGTGCGACTGCATTTCAGGGAATACTATCTAAGTTCACTGGAACTGAGCCATTTGCAGACAGAATTAAATCTGAAGTAGATACTCTATTAGGTATTACGTCTACCAATAAAAACGACGGTGCCATGTTCAACACCGCAATGGGTAACATCTCAAAAGGCTTGTTAAAGTTTTCTGGTGGTGAATTTGGAGCATCTTTCGTAGGTGTTGGCTCTAGCATACTTAACTTCTTAAGTGGTGATAAAAGCCCTATAACAAAAATAAAAGAAATCGCAGATAATGCTGATCAGTTGACTAAAGGAGCTACAGCAATAGGATCAATCGCTGATAACTTAAACAAGTTTCAATCGATCACCTTTGACGGTGGGAAATTTGATATAAAATCTTTTGCTGATGATCTATTAGAAGCAGTACCTATCATTGAAGGTGCAGTAATGGGATCTCCTGGTGGGTATCTATGGGGCAAAGAGATTAAAGGACTAGCTTCACCCGAGATTGATTATGAAGCCGCAAGACAAAACATATTTAAACTAAGAGATATTATGGGATTAGATGCTAGAGGTTCAGTCCCTTCAGCCGCAAATGAAGACGCAACTGTAAATAAAGCTTCTAACATAGCTGTTGGTCCCACAACAATAATTAACAAAGCTGGCGATGTATACAATGGCGGTAATAAAACCGATGTAATAAACAACGTTCTCAAGCCAGGCAGTCTAGCAACAAGCCAAGGCGGCTTTTCTAATTAAAAAAAAGGGGATGCGATTAAGCACCCCCTTCTCCCCTATGCTAGTAGAGATTACTCTTCAGCTAGACTCTTGAAAAAATCAAGTGAATCATCAGCATCAGAACTATCGTCTGCCGTCTGCATAGTCGGTGATGGACTCGCAACAGTTACCGGAGCAGGTTGCTCTTTAAACTTAGGAGTGAAATCCATCGCCGTATTGTCGTCCTCGGCAGTTGAGCTGGGTGCGTGTTTACTGCCATCAAGTCCTAGAACCTTATACAATTTAGCTTTCAGTTCATTGTAAGACTTGAAGTTTTTAGGGTCGACAATATCGGACAGGGAATGCTCTTTACCCCAAACTTCTTCTAAAGCATCTTCTGATACTGCTGTACCAGATGAATCACTCAACTGTGCAGTTGAAGAGAACTCAGACTTATCGTAGTTACGATAGCCCTCTACTTGACGAATTTTAAGTTTGAAGTCAGCGCCTTCCCAGAAGTCAAATGGGTTAATCGGATCTTCATCAGCAAACTGAGGATTCATAGCATCGTTCAGTTTGTCAAAGATTTTCTTACCAAATTTATACAGATAGACTTGACCTTCACGAGAAGGGTTTGCGCTATCTTGTACGATGTAGATGTTCGCAGTGTACGACAACCTGCGCTTCTGCTTACGAGCAGTTTCTTTATCTTCATCATGACCAGAATTCCACAGCTTAGAGTTATACTCTGAGACTGGATCATCTTGACCTAAAGTTGTAAGAGAGTTTTCGATGTACCAACCACCGGGTCCTTGAAAGCCATGGTCCCATGCACGAACAAAGGGCATATCTTCACCTGACGGTGCTGGTAAAAAACGAATCACTGCATAACCATTGCCGGCTTTATCTACTTCTGGTTTCCAGAAGCGGTCATCGCCTTTGTTGTTATTGGGTGATCCCATCTTCTGTAACTGAGAATTCAGTTTATCGAAAGATGAAGTGCGAGCCTTCTTTAAGGCTGAGAATGATGTTGTCATAATTGTATTCCTATATATTTACGGTTTATGTTACGTTGTATTACGATTTGTATTACGTTGTATACAGCTAGTATTGTACTATATTGCGTTGTATTTGTCAAGACATATTTTACGCATTTTCGACTTATCGTAAGATAAAAATGGCTTATATTTCTTAACTGTCTTATTTATACTCGGGTAAACTATGGTATCATTGATAGCTTTATCCCAGTACTTGAAGCATCCTGTCAGATCATCTAAGATGACTAGAGTTTCGATGCATAGTTGCCTCATGTTGAAGAGCTTAAGTATACGAGGATACTGTCCATTCTCTACAATGAAGTTTTGGTTAAAGTCTTCGTACATCTCATCAAGATCATTCTTGAATATGTATGACAAGGACTGTTGCCGTTTTTGCCACTCAGTATAGTTCGTATCTGCATCTTCACTATCTACTAAGTTGCCTATCCAAATGTCAGGGTTTACGATCAAATTTGCTAACACAAAGTTTTTCGAGTCCTTACGCTTAGATAGTTTATAGAAGAAAAACTTATCTCTTCTGTTCTCAAAGCTATCAACACTTAACCGCATCTTTCCACCATACTTAACAAAATCGTAAGATGTGGTAAAATGCTTTCTCATCGCCATGTAGTAACTGTAGAGATCAAAAGCATCCCTTGTTGAATACTGTGACGATGAGTTGGTCATACTGGTAGCCGTACGAGTCTTTCGACCATGTTAAGTTCTTCAGCTTCCTTATATATCTCAGCTTTTAGAACTGGTGATCTTCGAATTATCTCTCCGATAACTTCAACTTCTAACTGATTTCTATCAGCGTAATCAATAACGGCATCGATGTATGGTACACCAGCGGCGATATGTTTAGAAATCTCAGTCATAATACGTTGAGAATTTAGTTTGTTCAAGATTTCAATCTCTTGTTTCTGTTCTGAAATTTTCATATCCTCCCTATCCGTTAAGTGTTTTAATACCAAGAGCCCAGTTCTCAGCCGCATCTTCAGCGTACAATTGACTTTTCCCTGCAAAGACTTCAGTCTTGACAGGCTCAACTCCACCCATATAATACTCTACTGAGTAGACTCCATTTACTTCGATGACTTCTGCTCTAGGAGCTTGATCACCTTCTTTGTAAAAAGTTTTTATAATGGTCATAATGTATCTTCTCTTTTTATTCCGATACATGTATTATAGCATCGAAATGGGCTCCTGTCAAGTGTTATTTGACACTTTCTAGTAGTGCTTCTATCTCCTCAATTTCGGACACTAATTCACTCATATTCTGTTTGTGGTAGATACGAGCCATTTTACCTAGATATTTTTTTGGAATACCAACATCGTCTTCTAAGGAGATGATTGCTTCTTTGACAAAATCACGTTCCGCTTCTTGTCGAAGGTACGAGTTACTGATTTCGTCCATACAGTCTTTGATGCGCTTTTTATCTACATCGCTTGAGGGTAGTATAATTCCTGTCATAATTTATTCACCATGTTATGTTACATTAATATTAAGTTGGTGCGTTGAGGTGCACCAAGCCTACTCTTTTAGAATATTCCCTATTCTTCTAGAATTTAAATGCGGCACCGATAGCGATATCGCCTCGATTCCACTTATCATCATATGAAACTTTTGCTGTCAATGTTGTATCAACGATAGACACTGCATCAAGATCATAGTTCATGCCAAACTCAACGCCTGTGTACTTTACGTCACGCAGATTCAGTTCATGCATCTCAGCATAAAAATCTACTTTAGGCAATGCACTTGGATTGTACGTTGCTTCGATTTCGTATGTAGACGTCCATGTTTGACTGTCTGTATTATACCATGTTTCGACTGTGTTGTCAAGTGCAAGTGTCGGGCTTAGGTCTACTGCGAATGCAGTGTTTGCAGTCATCATAGCGGCTGCGGTGAGGGATACTAGTTTCATATAGGTTCTTTCTCTATTGTTTCGTTTAACTTTAAAAGTGCCAGTTTCTGTTGACAGGTACTGGCGAACCCCGTACAACTATGCCGCTAGGGCGTAGTCTACAGGAGCAAAATTATCGTTTGCGTTTACTTTAGTTTCTTGCGTTAACGGAGCTCGTACCCGGATTCTCCACTTTTCTACCCTGCCAGTCGATTCCCAGTTCAGCCCCATCAAAAACATACTAGCCCTATTCAGTATGCTTTTGGTGGAGCTGTCGGGATTCGAACCCGAGTCCTGTTCAGTATCAATCTGCTTCATCGAATCAATTTTAGATTGATAACTTCATCAACCTATGTCTTATTTATCTATAATACACTATAGACATGCTTATGTCAAGCACTTATTTGTCTATTATGTCATATAGTTGTAACTTATAAACAACAATGCTATCCAAGCTAAACCTTTCACTAGAAAGAACGTGAATGTGAGTATCATAATAGCACGTGTGCGATTTTCTGTCAAGTACTTTCTGATCTTCTCGATCATTAATATCCTCCTGGTACTAGTACGTAATGTATGAGTAATACGATGCCGAGTGAAGCACCTAATCCTACCATCATCTTCAAGAAGTCCTTACCTATCAAAGGGAACACTGTCTTAAACTTTTCTTTGCCAGTGTATGATGCCATAGCTAATTCACGTCCTGCTAACAAGCCTACAAATACCCATGTAGTACTCATCGGAATATCATTCAACTCTTTGAAGTAAAACAAGATCATCCAATACACAAAATCGATAATAGTGGCACTACGGACATATCGTGTGTTGTGCTTCTCTACCACAATCTGCTGTATCTTGCCACCGCCCTCACGAAACATGAATGCTAGTCCCGCAACAAACACTATGCTGATCATAAGCATTAATGGTATGTCTAATGTGCGTGGAAGAAATACAGCTATGTTAGCCATATCGTGTGACAACCACGTGAACCATAAAAATCCTGTAGTTATCCACTGACCTATTCGCCAATATGTTTTGTGCTGTTCTTTAACTGGCTTTGCTTCATCTAGTAATCGACTGACTACCATCCAGATAACATAAGCAGAGACTGCGGCAACAGCATAGCCCATCATGGACTTCATCAGCATCTTCTCTAAGATAAAAGTACTAGCAAAAGCACTTAGCACTAGAAAGGAAGTTGATACTGGTACTCCGACACGAGTTAGCAGTAATAGTACTCCAGGCGCCATTGCATGATACCATTGTACTTCTTGCCAGGGTATTCTGTTTAGTCTACCATAGCTGATGTCACCGCCATTTATGTACCATCCGTACCATATCGTGTATAGTAGAACTGTGCTTGCGGCTACCCACATTACTTGCCATGAAAACTTTTCATTGTTAGATGCAATCCAAGTACCTAAAGTCTGTACCGAATCGTTAGCTATTACAGCATATGCGGCGAAGGCAAAGCCTAACGCCATCCATAAGGTGAGTTCTTCCATTACAAATCCTCCTAAAAGGTGTATCTTATCTCTGTTTCTATTCCATGTCTCAACTTATCAGTATTGGATCCTTCCCACTTACCGTTGACCGTAAGCTTCTTATTGATCTTGAATTTATAGCCAGTCTCGAAAGCTTCGCCTTGTTCGTCTTTGCCCGCTTCAAAGTACATACCGTTCTCTGTTTCGAAGCCGATACGTAGGTGATTATATGTGCCAGAATGCACATCATTAGTGTATTGCTGTTGATTTGAATATTCTACGTAAGGTCCTGCTAGTGAAGGACCTGCTAGTGCAGTGGTGGCTAATATAACAAGTGTTATTAAAATCTTCATGTATAGTTTCCTTTTGTTTGACAGCTTTTCCCTGTCGCTCACAAGTGAATAGACGAAATTATCTAGTCACAACTATATATGAAGATTTTTACTAAAGTTTTACTTCTGGGAATAGTGATTCTTGAATGAATGCATCAACATCGTCTGGGTTTATCCCTAGACTTTTCATCACTGTTGGTGTGTGAGGATTCTGTTTCTGATAATACGCATAATTATTCTGAGCACCGACACCGAGTTCTCGATTGGAAAATCCATTGTAGTTGCCTATATTATCAAGATAGTAATTCATTGTGTCGTTAGCAACTCGACATATCTGCTCGACTTCAGCAGGCTCTTTTACCATTCCAGCGGCAATCATATCATCGCTGAATATAGCTTTAGCCCATGGCGGTAGTTCTCGTTCACGTTTCCATTGCAGTGATCTCGACACAGTAGAAAAGTGTTCCATCATATCATGGTCGTGTACTGTCGTAGCTGAGAAATCATGAAATGCACCAGTCATCTTATTGGGACCAGCGATCACATCAAATCCATAGATAGGACCATCGTTATCTGTATGAGGAAATACACACACGTGCATCATCCACAACTTCTTTTGTTCACGCATATCTACAACGTCAACGTGGGCACGGCGAAAGTTCTGATTAGACCACACCTTATTTACCCAGCCAGATTGATTGAATCTTTCCATACCAGGCTCTTGTACTGCATTTCCAACCGCATCTATCTTCTCGATTAGATCGTCTTGTAGCTTTATAAGGCTATCCCATATCATACTCATAACCACGCTCCGAAAAATAATACTACTACTGTTACTACATAAAGTCCAATCAGCATCGTTTGTAACCTATGCATCCTGCGTTTTCTTTCCTCGAGTGCTTCCATCACCTTTTCATATGACGCTTCGAGTTCTTTATCCATTCTCCAATTCTCCAAATAACTTAATTGCAAATTCAAAGCAACGATTCGCTTCAGGTGCCATGCTATCATCTAACATACCACGAACTGTAGTCTTCAGTGTCTCTACGTCAACAAATTGGTACATCGTACCACTTCCAGGAATACGTTTAGCGATCATCTTGCCACCGTACATGTCACCAAAGTGACGAACGTACATATGTGCGATAAGACCTTCTTTGTTATTCTCAAAAAGATTCTCTGTGTATGAGGCGTATTCTTGTGTAGATTTTGTTATGATCTCTGGGTCAAAAACGAACCCATGCATATGCTCTAGTTCTTGTAGATCATCTCTTATTAAAGAACTTCTGGCTATTGAAGTCAAGCCGAGTTCCACTAGAGGTAACTTATACTCTAATGCAACGTAGTTATAAAATTGATTTGTAAGGTATCTGTAGTATAGAAATGGGTCGATTGACCCACTCATAAGCGTAGACGCAAATTTCTTGCGTTCGGCTGATTTGTGGTTTTCCCACGTTAGTTCTTTTAAGTTCACTCAACATCTCCAATTCACTGTGTTTCATAACTACTTAGTCTTATTTTCTAAGTAGATTTACTCTTCTTTTGACCGTCGATCCACTTTTGAGCGTTCTTATTCTCAGGTGCTTTGTTGACAAATTTGCTTACTTCTTTGTATGCACGTAGAGTCTCTACTTTGAAATCTTTACCTTCAGAGTTATCTACTACAGTAAACTTTTGCTTGCCAAAAAACGTTTGGAATGCACCAATGTTTTTCTGAACTGTTGTCCAGTATGTCTCAACTTCACTAGCTGGTAGTGTACGCTTTCTCTTTAGATTACGTGCCTGCGCTGTAGCGAGATCAGTGTTTACGAATATCATGGATACATCATATCCAATCTTTTTCAGCCCTGCGGCTTGCTTCTTTAATTTTTCTGTATCTTTACCAGTACCATCAATGACCAGACCGAGTCGACCTTTAAGCCACATATTCTGCTTAACGCCTGTTAGTGCTTTTGCGGCGCCTCGGAGCTCTTGCCCTTGAACAGAGAAAATATTCTCTGGTGTTGTTTCTAGTCCTGCTTTGCCCATTGCTTTTTCAAATGCATCGTCTGAGTTAACGACTTTGAAGCCTAGTGCTTGCAGACCTGTTTTGCCCACTATGAATGACTTACCTGATCCAGGACCACCTGCTAGGAATACGGCTTTGAAGATTGCGGGGTCATTGACTCCCTCTTCCACTTCTCTTAATTCTTCTTTAAGGTAGTTTTGAAACGATAGCATCTTGTACATAGTCCTCTAGTTCTATTGTTGTTTAGGTTTGACTCCATCTGTATAGATTAGTCTTCCCACTCATACTGTTATTTATAAAATATGTGACTGTCAATCCTGACGGTACGATCATATGATTTAGCCCAATACGGCTTTACATATGACGCATGATACATTGTAGCACCACTTGTTACGTCAGGAATCTTACCATAATCACCCATTATCTCTGAAGCATTTATCTCTGCTACTTTATAGTCATCTTTGTTAAGAGGGCGATCATGTTTACCGTCACAGTACCAAGAAAATTGGCATTTGTTACGTAGAGGATTACCCTTCTGATCAACGTGTGATTGATAGACTACATCACATATAGTATCTGGGTACCGTTCATCCATTACCCTATTAATAGTAACAAAGCCTACTGCTTTTTGACCTAACTGAGAGTCACTTCTAGCTTCATGATATATATTAAGAGAAAGGCATTGATGCTCACGAACGTATTCCAGTTGTCTATCGACTTGTAGTGATGTTGCTTGCGCTATCGCAATCTGATTAGCAGAGGCAATAGAAGCGTTAATAGCTATGAATACTATTCCACCCATTGATATGACTGACAAGAAGCCAGAGACTAATGCAATAGTGTCTTTTAATTTGTATCGTTTTAATATCATTTGAGTAGCCTTAATCGTTTTCATTTCTGAGTTTATAACTCTATTATACACGAAAAATTTGGAGTGTCAAGTACTAAATCCGAAAATCTCAATTTATTTGTGTGCTATAAAGTGCATGATTTCTACACTTTTTAGCGCATATAAGTGTTGTCGGATTACCGCTTTAGCTTGATGAACTTTCTGCGGCTCTTAGAGAACTGCTTCATAGGCTTGTTGAATATGATCTCCTCAGTGGTACCCGTTTTGATGTACCCAACGAGTGAACCAGCTTTGTCGATCATATATGTGTGGTTCGGAATGTTAGTATCCCAAACAGTAATTTCTTTAAAGTATTCTATCACGCATTTTCTCCAGGATAACCCTCAAGATCGTAATACACTTTGTATGCCTCAATAACTTTAAGTGGCATAGCGTACGGATTCTTCACAATGAAGATCATCAGTTGGTCCCAGGTTAACCCTAGAAACTCACACTCTTTGTTCAAAACAGTTGTTGCGCCTTTGATTCTCATTATCTTTTCCCCTTATATCCAAGTGCTTTCATTGCTCCGGCTGGATGCTCTGCTTTTTCTAGAGCCAAGTATTCCTCAACAGTAGTGTTCTTAACTAAGAAGTTGACCCAAGCTTTCCAAGGCTTATATCCATATTTGAATCTAGCGATGAATTCCGGCTTTGGTAACCCATGCCAAGATGGGTGACAAGTAGGTCTTGCGACTTCCATGTTCACACTCTGGGTGTGTCTGCCTCTATACATTAGGAACATTCCGTCCCAGGTAAAGTCTTCTTTGGTAAATGCTGTCATATTATCACTCTCTTTCTTCATTTTATACAACTATTATAACATAGTTGGTGGGAATGTCAACCTTTATTTTACATCAAAAGCTTTGATATCACTTATGGTTTTCACTATCCAATGAGACATGAATTCCGCAAGAAGGTATTCGTCCTCAGTGGCTTGAAGCAAAGTAGCTCCGTTACATATAGTAACCTCAGCTGGATCAGCATTATCCATGACGTACATAGAGTACTCTTCGTGGATGTTATCAATGTCGTTATCTAGGTTAAAGTTAAACAGATCAACGTACATGCTTTCATTAATGGTGTAATTTTGTGTATTCATTCAAATTCTCTTGGTTTCTTTAGTTTATACAAGTATTATAGCATACCTGGCAGGGATGTCAACCTTTATTTTCGTTTTATTTGAAGAAAAGTGGGCAGTTTAACGACAGTGCCCAGGTCAGGTCCCAAGGTAGTGGGACTATTCGGTTCCTTTTATGTATGGCTTCGGTGCGACAGTCATCACATAATCAGGGTTAATTCGGCCGTTGATGATTACAACGGGTGTCTTCTTTTCTATAGGCTTCAATGTGAAGCCCTTGTGTCGTATCACTATCATTTTGAAGTTGCGATGAATACACCGTTCCAGTCTTCTGGTAAGGTCTGCGTGTTCATGTACTCACAACGCTCAATCCACATCTCATAGTATCCAATCAGTTTACCATCGAATTGAGTCTTAAGCTTCTCGCATTCTATAATAGCATCGTCAAACTTTTGCTTGCGATACATCTGGTGCATGGCAACATGCTTGCGCTGACTAGATTTGTAATGCGCTTTAATGTTATCTAATACTGTATATATCTCTATGCCAATCGTCTTACCTTTGACTGCTAGATCATCAACTTTCAAGTAGAAGAAGTCATCTTTGGTCTTATCATAAGTCGATCCACCTACTAGTAGTACACATCCATATTCTTTACACTTACTTTCTATACGAGCCGCAGTACTAACAGCATCTCCAAGTATGTCATATGCGTGTCGTTTAGTCGAACCCATCTCACCGATATAGCCTAGACCGCTATTGATTCCAGCACCCATGCCAATTTCAGGTTTGCCTTGAGCCATGAGGTCTTCGTTGAATTTCTCTACAGCCTTTAACATATCGAGACCAGTCTGTACCGCTGTTTTTGGATGATCTGGATCGTCCATAGGAGCATTATGTATATGCATAGATGCATCACCAATGTACTTGATTATCATACCGTTCGCATCGATGACTGGCTCAGATATTGCGTCCATGTAAGCATTCATCACTTGAGTGAGACCCTTTACATCGTCACCAAACGACTCACCAAGCGGTGTGAATCCACGTAGATCAGAGAAGCATATCGTTACCTCTTTTTTCTGACCATTTTTAACTAGTTCAGGATTCTTCTGTAGCATCATCACAACTTCTGGAGATGTATATCCAGCAAACTGCTTCTTGATCTTCATCTTCTCGAAATACTCTTGCCCGTACTTAACACCATACACATGAGCAAATACTATTATGCACATCAGTCCTTGAAGTGCGGTATTACATAGTACTTGATATTCAGCGAAGATGTATATGGGACTATAGACTACTGCGCCTATGATGAGTATTGGTGGTAACCAACCAAATCTGATATAACTGAGTGCTATTATTAATAGTCCTATACCAGCAATTGCTATCAATTTAGCGAATGATTCTAGTGGGTGAGTGACAATGTTGTAGCCATTCTTTACAGACGCAAACGATCTAGCAGTCACATCATGCCCGTAGACAGCACCAGACGCTGTAGGAACGGGATTGGAGATACCTTCTGCTGTTACACCAATAAAGACTGTTGCTCCTTGCAAATCAGGCAACTCACTGACTAAATCATATCGACTAAAATCGTAGTTTGGGTTTATCCATATGCGTGATTGTGGATCAGTTTTGATCGTTGGGAATCCTTTAACACGAACTGCTGAAACCCCGATCCCATTGGACTTTACTTGAAATGTGTTGGATCCGGTGTACGCCTTGAATATCTCTAGTACGATAGATGGGTACAGATCCTCACCCACGCCAGCGAGCATTGGTAATCTGCGAACAACTCCATCGATCTCGGGCAGAGTGTTGGCAATTCCAACACCTGTAGCTACGTTCTCATACTTCTCAATATTAGCGGCTATACCAGGATAATTGTAAATATAATCCAAAGCATTATTACCAACCTGTACGATAGCAGTACTGTATGCTGATCTATTTTGTGCTTTATTACTAGGGAAGTGAGATAGGATGACACCTTGTCCGAGAACAGATGTGAACATCTCATCTTTACCTGTACGATCTTCTTCAGGAAATGATATGTTGAATACAATGACACCAGCGTTAGCTTGACGTAGCCTGACAATCAGGTCGCCGTAGATATCTCTAGGTAAAGGGTATTGTCCATGTACTTCTAAAGTCTTCTCTGATATGTCGATTAGTACGACATCTGTAATGGTTTCTTTTTCTTGTACTATGAGTTGATCCGCAATCTTTAGATCAATCACCTGCAATAAGGTGGGATTCGATAGTGTCAACCACGTCAAGAATAGCGTAGTGATTATAGCAAATATTGGTGATAAAATAAACTTCATATGACGTTCCCCTACATTGCTATTTAGTCGTTTTGATACACTATTAGATTACATCCTCCGAAGGCATTACAAGTTCCACTAACTGCGGCACCATCGGTCATGGTATGTGGCAACGTGTAATTCTTATTGGACGCTCCTTTTTGCTCTAGCTTGAAATCCCATGGCTGTGAGCCATCGAGTGCTACTCTAGCGGCATGAACGCCTGCTCCGTTTTGGAATATATCTGCCTTGTGATTATCGCCAGTAATTGCTAAGTCTATAAATTTATCACCAGCACCGTGTTGCCTTATATCGACATCATTACTATCTCCCGTTACGGTGAGTACAGCGGCTTTGTTGCCGATGCCTTTTTGTAGTATGTCTATGTCATTACTATCGCCAATTATAGTGGCATCGATATATCCGTGTGAGCCCGAATGCAGATCCTGTTCAGTATCAACATCATTACTGTTGCCAACGATTATTAAGCCTAAGTAACTTATGCCTCCAGCCTGTGTTATGAATACATCATTAAAGCTACCTGTTATGCCTGCTTCAACTGTGTCACCTTGTCCTGAGGCAGCCAATGCAAGTTTTGCATTTATTTTGGTTTGCTGTGCGGTAGTTGGTGCGGTTGATGCATAAACTGGGGTAGCCGCGGCTGCAGGAGCTGAAAAGGAGTACCAAGAACCTGCGGCAGGGGTAAAACTATTGCCATCAGCGTCACACATAGTTAGAAATAGATTGTCGCCACTGCCACTGACACCGCATACAAAAGCAGTATCTCCTACTGAACCAGATCCAAAGCCGCTATAAGATGTCATAGTAGCAATCCATCCAACAATGCCATTGCCTAAAGCTACTAGATCAGCAAAGGTTGTTGTATCATTGCCATTATAGACGTAGATATAAGTAGAGCCTTGTGAACTTACGTTCATGACAGCCGTGCCAGTATCAGCTTTGGCGGGTGCTGGAGATACGAGTAGCAGTAGTAATATGAATAGATATCTCAATTTGATTGCGTAATGTTTATCAACACATCACCCCCTCCATTAAGCTGTATTAGGGCTGGGACACCATCTTTGTACATATTAACATCTCCGTCAGTATCTCTTGTGGTCGTTACATCTGTAATATGTACCGCACTTTCACTGAATATGCCAATACTATCTTCGTCATAGAATGCCTGAACAGTGGTCTTATATGCATTAATTGTAGGAAGAACTGGATCGATTGCTAACTGCTCATCTTGTAGCATAGCAGTTGCATCTAGGATATTGAATAGAAAACTAATGTCTAGTCGATTAACATCCAACTCTTTATATTCTAGTTTATCCTCTTCCAATGCATCTTCATTAAGCCCTTTAAATTCTAGTACATCACTATCCAGATATTCTGAGACCTCAGCTTGTTGGATATATCCTATGCCTTCTAGCTGTGCCGGTGGTGTAATAATCAACATATTGTTAATGCTGGCTTCAGTGATGTCTAATATGATAGGCTTTGAAGGTAATGACATGAGACTATTCACTAGCGTGGCTTGGAATGCCTGATCTAATAACACCATGCCTACATCTGTAGATACCATGATTTCTCCAGTCCAGCATTCACCAGTTGGTGGACATGAGGGTAATAATATTATAATACTGCGTCCGAGTTCATCTACGGTCATAGTGAAGTCAGTACCACGCACAGAAATTGTGGCAGTCGGTGTGTAGAGTTTTACATTCTCTCTTGAGTTTGCCGCAATTGCACCTGAGGAGTACCGAACGGTACCTAGTGCTACGTTCATTGCTAACGTTCCAGTGCCTGCGTTTGCGTCATAGATGAAGTCATCGATAACTAGCACACTCTGTTCACTGATATTTACTTTAGTATCATCTACAAAGGTTAAAGCGAGTTTGGTCTTGGCTGTAGATATCTCATCATCCATAGAAATCCCAGTGCCAGTCTCCGTGAGAAAGCTTTCGCCTTCACGTTCTATTTTGGCCGCTGGTCCTTCTTGTTGAGTGATACTTCCTACCTCTTCTACTACTGCCCAAGCGTTGGAGCTTGAGAAGCAGAGAAAAGCGAGAAGTAGTATCCTAGTTTTGTAAGACGTTAATGGCATTTGAATCGCCGTCAACAGTCATGACAACTGTGGGAATATCGTTCCCAGTTTGCTTAAGATTGATATCGTTAAAGTTAGACGCAACAGTTCCACCCACAGTAATTGTGTTAGTGGCATTTGCAGAACCTAGCTCTAGATCCACAGAGTTGTAATCACCCGTGACTGCTAGGACAGTAGTAGTATCAGCTACCGTTACATCAGTACTACATGCAGATGCAGTTCCTGTAGTTGATGCAGTAGATGTACTACCCGATGTAGTACCGACAGACTTTGTTCCTGCGCCATCGTTTGTTCCACATAATGTAACAATGTTGTTATCGCCTGTCACTGCGCCTGTGAAATCGTTCTCAGCCGCAATTCCCATTACCAATTCGTTAGAATCTCCAGTAGCAGTATAATTTATAATTGCGCTTGCCGCTCCTGTTGATGTGTTAATATCTATCTTGTTACTATTACCAGTTTGCACAAGATCAATATCTTGAGAATTGCCAGTAAAAGTAGTTGGCGTAGTTGTTGATCCAATCGTGTTACTATCACCAGTTTGTGTTATATCGATGGTCGAGGACGAACCCGCCTGATCGATATATACATCACTAGCGAATGCAATTGAACTTGTTGCCGATAATACAGCAACATATAATAAAAGCTTATTGATGCTCATAATTTTTTCCTCTTGGGCTCCCACCCATGTTATTTCTTGATTAATCTCCTCATCATCTATCAATTAATGTTAAAGTGTTATCCTTATGATAACGCATCGTGTATGTTCATATCTCATAGTCTACTTACTTGACAAAGGTCCAGTATTGCTTACGTTCACCTTCCTTTATCATTTCAACGACAGATTGTTCTATCGCTACCCTAACCGCATAATTTACCGGCTCATTAATACTGTGTCCTAATTCCGCTTCTAGACTATTTGTACCCATGTCGAAAAACCTAAAAAATGTCATGCTAGTTCCAGTGCTGATAATCGTTTTAGTTACCGATACGCTTATCAATACTTCACCAGTTTGTACACTTACCATTCTCATTGTTACCGTCACTATATCCTGACGATATTGTGTGCTAGGTCCTACTCCTAAATATCGAGCCCCGGCACCACCTGTTAAAACATTCGAATCATATCCAATTATTCCACCCTCTACTATGACTCCAGCAAAGAGCATTGGTCTAAGTTCTCTTGTGTCTTTAACTGCCGAACGAGCCTGTCTTATAATTTGACGCTCTTTAGTTAAATTCTCCAGTCCTACTCTTTCCACTACTTGAAACCAAGTTCCTCTACCTACTTCTTGTAGAGCCTTGATCAGCCAAACTTCAGCGCCTTGTGTAACGGCTGTACTTATATTTGCCATTCTTTCACTAGGCTTTCTTTGCCCAGTTTTGTCTGTAAATCCATAAACAGCTACAACTGCTTTACCCGTAGCTGGAGCTGGCATGGTAAGAAACTCCGTATTCTCATTCTTAACTACCTGAGCCTTCTCAGGGGTGTGTTCGAATCCAAAGTCTGTGACTAATGATGCACATCCTTGGATTAGAAGCACGGCTAATAGTAATGCTATAGTTCTGATCATTAGAATGCAAAGTCCCCTACAGGTACATCGAATTCCGATACAATATCACCGTTAGAGTTCTTGATGATTACATAAATTCTACCATCAAGTCTCTTCCATGATACACTATCTCCAAATGGAGTAATAGCTTCGTACCACTCTCCATCTACTGTAGAAGTTCCATCTTCACCAAACAATGAATCGGCTATGTTCTTTGACAACGTAGCATAAATTCTAGACTCAAGGTTGTTCTGAAACTTATAAGCGTTAGTCGATTTGAGATCACGCTCCTCTTGATCCTCTAATGCTTTCTTTTCGTCTTTATTCTCTTTTCTTCTGTTAGCCTCTAACTGCTCTATCGTGAGTATGTGTGAACTGTATCCAATCCCACTAAACGCCGGGGATTTGAACACGTGATTTAACTCACTTGTTTTTGCCTGGCTTGTTACCAGTACTAGGGCTATCGCTATCCAATATTTTCTCATAATCGTATTTTTCCTGTTGTTGCAAGATCATGTCTAATTTTGTCTTCAGTCTGATTAGATCATTATCTAGCATTCTTACTCTATCTATCAAAGCTATCAGTGTCATATGCGACTGACCAATAACTGGATCGACTTCTTCTGTTACCCAATTCCATATGTAATATATGAAATACCCTAGACCAACAGCCGCAATGATTGGAAAGCCATATTGACTAATCAATTGGGCTATGTCTAAGCCACTATCTTCTATCATTGGTTCCAGGTATCAAAAGGCATGGTGACCTTCTTCAACCATCCATTAGGTTGTACTACAAATACATCACCAGGTTTATACAACCAATGATCTCTGGGTGATCCGTCTTTCTGTACACCCATAACTTCACCTTCCCATTCTCCACTTACTTTAAAATTACTACCTGCTTGATCTATATTATAATCTAACCACATCATATTGTTGGTCCATCCTCTATTTTTTCAAAGTATCCGTTAGGTCCTAATCTGAAAACATCACCGATGGCGAATTGTACATCATCGATAATAAAAAACTTGTCATCTGGATCTTTATCAGCCAGAATCCTAAATCCATCCTTAAATCTCATTAACAGTAACTCTGTAAAAAGCTTCGCTGTATTCTCAAACATTTTAGTCTTTCCTTGCATCCTTCTGCCCATCCGCACGTGCTATTATGTTCAGATCTGGTTTCACTCCAAACGCATGACACACCATTATGTCGATACGAACTACTTCGTTATTCATCGTCTTAACTCTGTTATCAAGGGCTTGTGCAAAACCCCTTTGTGTCTTTATATCACTCAGTACGCCGTCTAGTATAAATCGTAGAGTTAAGAATACAAAGAACCCACCAGCTAGAGCCGATGCTATCGGAAATCCCACATCTGCGACTATTGTAAAAATATCCACACCTTCACTCCTATTTAGCTTTGTCTTTAGTTATATTTATAAAAAAAGGCGCCGTGAGGCACCTTAAGTTCGAAATTATATACGATTGTGGGAGCTAGTCGGGATAATCTATCTTTATGTACCCCAATGCTACAAGTGTGGACATGATGTCAGAACATACGCTTAGGATAACAAATGGTAATGAGAAGTAGAACGCCTCTATGAAGCCAAGTGGATGCAGTACGAGTACTCCCGCAACGTGTATGAAACGACTCTGCCACATAGCATTGACATCGAAGTCATCAGTTAGTTCCACAATCTTAGTGCCGATGATCATATGAAATATGACCCAGTAAAACATTGAAGCAAAGACAACTGATATTCCAGCCAAGATATAACTAGCTTCACTAACGAACTCAGTGAAAGCTAATGCTATTAGGCATATTAGAATGGGATATTTAAAATACAAGTTTGTAATCCTTATAAGAAAAGGGGTCCGAAGACCCCTCGTTTAAGTACTGTACAGTTATTTAGTAAGGTGTGCCTAATACATTTGAGGCTTCATCGACATAAGCCATAACTTCAGGCTCAGTGATTCCCATATCGACATCAGCATCGATTTTGGTGTAGAGATCCAAGAACCCAGCACGTGTATCAGTGTCGAAACGATTGACACATAACTCGATGGCTTTCATACGATCATTGAAGATCGAGAAAGTCTGGACAATGTGGCACAACCTACGAGTCGAGATGATCTCATCGATCCCACCATCTTCGAAAGTCTTACGGATCGCTTGACCCCATTGAACTAGCTTTTCAGCAAAGTCAGTATCGACTGCACCGAACTTGGTCATGTGGTTATTAACAATCTTCTTCTCAGTGGCAGCCGTTGGGTATGGTTGCTCAAGAGTGATAGTGAAACGCTCAAGAAAGGCTTCATCGATTATGGTAGCCGCTATGAAACGACCAGCTTCATCGCCTTGACCCTTAGTGTTAGCAGTAGCAATCACATTGAACCCTGGCTGAGGCATAATAACTTCACCAGTTTTCTTGATCATGAATGGCTTACCCTCTAGGATACCTTGAAGACACATTAGCTTGTTAGAGCCACGATCAATCTCATCGATCAGCAGGATTGCTCCAGCTTCCATCGCTTTGATTACTGGACCTTTTGCAAAGACAGTCTCACCATCTAGCAATCGAAATCCACCGATCAGATCATCTTCATCAGTCTCAGGCGTAATCTGAACACGAACGTATTCACGCTTTAGGTTAGCACAGACTTGCTCGATCATCATTGTCTTACCGTTACCAGATAGACCAGCAACGTACATTGGGTAGAACAAGGCACTTTGTACAATCTTCTTAACATCGTTAAAGTAGCCCCACTTGACAAAAGTACTGTCGGCTTGAGGAACGTAAACTTCTTCAGAAGATGTACTCATCACTTTACCAACGGCTTTTGCAATCGGTGATTGCGATTGAGGAATTGCAGAGGGCGAGACTTGCGCCATAGGCATCTGAACTACATTACCAGATCCGATCATCTGGTAGACTCCACGAGCAACCCGTGGCATCTTCTTCATTAGTGTGTAGGCTGCGGAGCCTGTAAAGCCTTGCTCTTCAGCAAACTTAAACAGTTCGGCACGTTCGAAAGATGGCTTGTCTGCATTAGCAGAAACGAAGGCATCTAGTAGGGTACTTTGGGCATCATTTAATTTCATCATAATATAATCTCTCTTCACTTTGGTTTACTTCATTCTATACAAGTATTATAGCAGGTTGGACCACAATGTCAACCATTATTTTCACTATTTTGAAAATTAATTTCATCTAACATATCCATCAGATCAAGTTTCAACTCCGCTAAAGCGAATTTGGTATCTTGGGCTATCGCTCCAGGTCTGACACTTTCTATAGTGGCAAAGGCATTCTGGGCGGCACTTATTGCTTGCATTTTGTTCTCAATATTTAACATCTTTATCTCCATTATATAATTATATTAGGCTACTAATTCAGTGAACTTCTGAGCAACAACTCGGTTGCCCTTCTTAGATCCACTGAACTTCTTAAACGCACGAGCGATCTGGGCTGGGGTAGCTGAGGTCTCTACCTCAAACTCTTCAGTCTCACCGCTCATAGTGTTAGACTTGTCGACCATAATGAAACGCTTATCGTATCCGTCTTGCTTATTGACAACCCATACACCGTCTTTAGCCATCTCTTTTTTAGCCGATTTCTGAGCAGTGCTATCCCAAGGTAACAAGCGATACATCTCATGGGTAAAGTCTCGACGGCTACAGATGAAGAAGTTAGAGGTTGTTACGTTTGGTCCTGAAACTGCCTTCATAATCTTTGCAGTGTTTTCAGTACCGCCACCGTAGTAAGAATCTAGTTCAACTTTCTTGCCTCGAATAGACATGATCAACTTAGTACCACGTCTTTGGTGTGGCGTATCACGACGGTAGTCAACACCAGCGATAACTCGGGCATAGTCACTCGCACCATCAGTCAGAGTGACCAAGTTCAATTTGTGAACTGGGTTAGACTTCAAGAAATCTTTGATGATGTATTCACAGCCGAGTAGAGCGGCATTCAAAGGAGTAGATCCTAAACGCTCCATCGCTGGCAAATAACGAGTCTGGACAGTCTGAGCATAAAAGCTTTTCAACGCTCGGTTAAAATCAGTCTTAGACATCTTATTACTGAACAGTTGGTTTAGCGTTAAATCATCATAGTCAAATCGAGTAAGGTTACTCGAGGCTTCACGAACCGCAACTTCTTGCTTACTGCTACTAGTAGTAGTGAATGCGTAGACCTCGAATGGAATCTGAACTCGCTTACAGAACATCACGAGAGCGATGGTCTGGCGAATAACGCTAGGTAAGTTAGGGTACATTGAACCTGAGTAATCAACTAGCATTATCATGCCGTGATTTTTACCGTCAGCAAGCGTGGTCACTTGCTTAAACAAGTTATCTTCATACTTGTAAGAGTGAAGCTTGTTAACATCTAGCGAACCCTTGTTAGAGTTACGGGCACGAGCAGAACGATAGGCTGCCTTACGCATTTCAAATTCTTTGGACATCAAGTTAACAACTTGCTTAGTTGAGGTCATGAATTCATCGTAGCCAGTAGCCTGGTATTCTTCACCACCTTGCTGAACCAAATATTCTTGGTGCTTCTCACGAGACTCTAGAACTTTACTGTAAGGGTTGACTAGTTGATCAAACGCTTGACGATTCATGCCTTGAACAAAGAGGCTTCCATCAGACTCGACTAGATCCTTCATGTTTTCGATCTGAGAATTCTCAGTCTCAACTTCTGGGAGATTAGAAAGATCAGGAGTAGGTACGCCGTTATCGACAGGACCGACTGAAGACTCTTCAGGCTTCTCTTTAGGTTGACGCTCGATTTGAGAATCGGCTTCATCAGCCTCTTCTTCAGAGTCATCGCTATCTTGATCACCAGATTGGTCGACTTTCTCACCGTCTTCATCTGAATTCGAAGATTCGCCATTCATCTTATCGATGAGATCAGCTAGGTCGTCTTCTTTCAGATCAACTTCAGCAGTAGCGTCACCCTCTTCAGAATTTTCGTCTAGGGTTATCTCAACTTTATTGGTATCACCCTCGTCTTCATTCTGGTCATCTTTACCACCTAACCAGGCGACAAGTTCTTGACATACAGTCTTGACTTCTTCAAAGGTTTCAACAGCCATAGCTTTCTTGAAATATGGCATCTCTTCTTCAGAGAACTCGATATCGACTAGATCACGACCTTTAGCTTTCAGATTCAAACGATCCATGAAACCCATGGTGTTGATATCTTTATTCTTGGTGCCGAATAGATCCATCTCCATCAGGTCAACATAACCACGTTTGAAGTTAGCGACTAGTCCGGGGTACTTGGCAAGAACTGCCTTTTCGATCCGAATGTCTTCAACAACGTTCATGTAAGCAAAGGGAATTCCCTCAGCTTCAAGTTCTGCTGGTGTGATAGTGTTTGGTGTGTATAAGGCGTGACCGACTTCGTGACCAACGAGGAGATCCATGACATCAGGTGACATCTCTTTCCAGAGAGGTAAACCTAGAACACGGTTCTCGACATCGAAAAAGGCGGACTCAAAGTTGCCCTGTTGGACGCTAATATTCTCATTAGCGAGTAAACGGGCTAGAACTGATTTTTGACTTAACATTCGCTTCTCCTTATCTATACGTATATATTAACAGGTTGGACAGCAATGTCAAGCTTTATTTTCACTATTTTCAAAATATTTCGCATAATCACTCTCTTTTTTCATTCTATACAAGTATTATAGCATAGTGGTCCAGAAAGTCAACCATTATTTTCACTTATTTTCAAAATATATTCTTTAATAGTCCTCCAAAGAGCATTATGAACATAATTGTATTGAGGATGATCAGTGATCTATCGTTCCATATCACAGCCACCCACAGCCACATTGCCGCACCGGCACTACCGAATAGTAGGTCTAGTATGTGAAATTCTGTTCCTGCATATCTAAATGAGACTGATACTAGTATCAATATAGTTGCGATCCATTTCACGTACCAGACTAGCGGCTTACTCTCAGTTTTAGTCATCGACATAGCCCATATCATCACACTCGACCAGAGTGACAGTGCAATGGATCTCACAGTAGAATCCATCAGTTTCCCAGCCATCTTCTTCAATCCCAAGATAAGCACTCTCATCATCGACAGCTTCCCGATCTTCGATTTCCTCACGAAGTTCTTCTAACTCTTCTTCGCTCATCATAGGAAAACTGGGATTACTTTCGTTGGCATATTGTCGTACCTGCCATTCTGTCCAGCACCCGTCATACGCCTCAAGCATTTCGTTGTCATAATCATCGACATCAATATATGACATTTCATCATTTGGCATAAAGTCAAAAGGAGGTAGGATGGTTGTATCGCCATCGATATCTTCCATCATATCTTCCATCATATCCTCTAGCGACATATCGTGAACATTTCGGCACCAATCTCGGAGCTCTTCTTCGGTTTCAGGCACATAGATTATCCAACTACCAGAGCGATATCCAGTTTCCTTAGTAGCAATGGTCTTAATGCCATCGATAACTTTGGTGTATGCCTCGAATTCCAGCACACATTTCTTATGTGTTGGTTGCATTAAATATTGC
>Ga0208814_1000540_pt1 | contig 22510 bp, 21 predicted proteins | sample MalvirAntarct_55_FD_184253 | JGI IMG/M metagenome (GOLD analysis project Ga0208814, IMG submission 184253) | Marine viral communities from the Global Malaspina Expedition - Malaspina viral metaG Antarct_55 (SPAdes) (version 2) | ecosystem: Environmental > Aquatic > Marine > Oceanic | place...
CTGCTGCAGATCCGCGATAACCACGGACCGGACGCCATCGGCTTCATCGGATCGAGCAAGGCCAGTAACGAAGAGGCCTACCTCACACAGAAGATCGCCCGCGCAATCATCGGCACCAACAGCGTCGACAACTCCTCCCGTTACTGTCAGAACCCGGCTACCAAAGGCCTGTTCCGCACGGTCGGCTATGGCGGGGATGCCGGCACTATTGAGGATATGGAGAAGGCCGACTTGATCGTCGTGGTCGGCAGCAACCTGTCCGAGAACCACCCGGTGATTGCCTCCAAGCTGAAGGCGCAAAAAAAACACCGGGGCCAGAAGTGGGTGGTGTTTGACCCGCGCAAGCACGAGATGGCCGAGCGCGCCGATATTCACCTGCGCCCCAACGCCAGCACCGACATGGTCTGGGCATCAGCGCTGTCGCGCTACATGTTCGAGCATGGCTATGCCGACCAGCAATTCCTCGATGCCCGGGTCAATCAGATCGAGGAATACAAGCAGTCGCTTGAGCCCTTCACCCTGGACTTCGCCGCGCGGATCACCGGTATCGAGAAAGAAAAACTGATCGAAGCCGCCGAGATGATCGGCCAGGCGAAAAGCGTGTGCCTGCTCTGGGCCATGGGCATCACACAGCACAGTCACGGTTCGGACACCAGCACGGCGCTGTCGAACCTCTTGCTGGTAACCGGCAATTACGGCCGGCCCGGCACCGGCGGCTATCCAATGCGCGGCCACAACAACGTTCAGGGCGCCAGCGACTTTGGCTGCCTGAAGAACATGTACCCCGGCTACGAAAAGGTCACCGAGGAAAAGAACCGCGACAAGTGGGCCAGAGCCTGGGGCGTGCCCAAGGAGAAACTGTCGCTGGAAAAAGGCAACGACAACTTCACCATGGTCAAGGGTGCTGATGAAGGCTCGGTCAAGGCGATGTTCATCATCGGCGAGGAAACCGCATTCTCCGACGCTGACAGCACTAGCGTGCACAGCGGCTTTGAAAGCCTGGATTTCATGGTGGTGCAGGACATCTTCATGAGCCGCACCGCCGAGTTCGCCGACGTGGTGCTGCCGGCCTCTCCCTCGGTGGAGAAGGACGGCACCTTCACCAACACCGAACGCCGCATTCAGCGCTTCTACCAGGTGCTGCCGCCACTCGGCGACAGCCGTCCCGATTGGCAAATTCTCACCGACCTCGCCAAGCGCATGGGCTATGACTGGGGCTACACCCACCCGAGCCAGATCATGGATGAGGCGGCGAGCATCGCCACCATGTTCCAAGGCGTCAGCTATGAGCGGCTGGAAGGCTGGCAATCGTTGTTCTGGCCGATGCAAAGCGACGGCAGCACCACACCGCTGCTGTATACCGAGCGCTTCCACACCGATGACGGCAAGGCCGTGCTCTTCCCGCTGGAATGGAAGGCGCCCGCCGAAGCGGCCGACAGCGAGTACGACATCATGCTCGACAACGGCCGCATGCTTGAACAGTTTCAGAGCACCAATCAGACCGGGCGCGGGCCGCGCATCTGGTCGCAGGCGCCGAACTGGTTCGTCGAAGTCAGCCCGGAGCTGGCCGCCGAGCGCGGCATCGAGGACGGCACCTGGGTACGCGTGACCTCGCGGCGCGGTTCGGTAGAAGTGCGCGCCACGGTGACTGACAGGGTCGCCGGCAACACGCTGTTCATGCCCATCCACCAGGGCAAACCCGGTTTGAACCTGCTCACCGGTGAACATCACGACCCGGATGTGAACACGCCAGCTTACAAGGAAACCGCGGTCAAGCTGGAAGTACTGCCAGAGAAAGGCGAGCCGCCGCTGCCGTCGAACAACTTCCGCAACGCCCATCGCACACCGAACGATGGCGTGCCCGTCGAGGTGAAGTGGTATCGCGAGGATTACGTCGAACCGCCCGCCCAAGCCCCGCACCCGGAGAGATTCTGATGGCCCAACGATTGAATTACGACGTCAAACCGACCCCGACCGAGCCGACTGCCCGCGAAGAACTGGATACCTTGCTGGAAACCCTGCATCAAGGCGGCATCTTGCGCTTCGCCAATGATCTGGCCGGCTCGCAGCAACAACTGCTCAAGGTGCTGGTGGACGGCATGAGCAAGGAAGGCTCGCTCAACGCCATGCAGAACCTGTCGATCCTCGGCATGGCGCTGTCCCGCATCGAGCCCGCGCAGTTCTACAAGACGGTGTTCGCTTTCCAGTCCGCCTTTGCAGCCGTTGGCCGGTACCAGCCGGACGACAAGCACGACGAAGCGCCGGGTGTGACCGGCGCCTACAAAATGCTGCACGACGACGAACTATGGGCTGCGCTGATGCCCATCATCGAGGGGCTGAAGACCTTTGCCAGCGGTCTGGACAAGGAAGCGGAAAAGCCGATTACCGCCTTTAGCGGCAAGAAGACGGAGCAATGAAACCGAGTGCTATCTCCCGTTAAGCCTGATGCCCGGCCAGCAGCTTCGCGGCGAAATCCTGCAGATCATCACCGATCAGATCCGGCTGGCTTCCGGCCGGATTGAGCACTTTGCCCGGCCGTGCGATGAACGCGGTCCGACAACCTGCTGCCGCCGCGCCGGTGATGTCCCAGGCATGAGCCGCGACCATCATCATTTCTCCCAGCGCTATACCGTGGCGCTCGGCAGTCATTCGATACGGCTCCGCTGCCGGTTTGTAGCGCTGTGTTTCCTCGACCGACAGAACAGCGTCAAAGCTCTTGCCCAGCCCCGCCGACTCCAGCTGCTGACGTAGCGCCTGCAAGCTGCCGTTGCTCAGGGCGATCAGGTGAAATCCCGCGTCGCGCAGCTGTTCCAGCGACGGGCGCACATCCGGGTGGGCCGGCAGCCGCTTGATGCCCTCCACCAGCTCCTGACAATGCGCTTCGCTCACCTCGCCCCCGTGTCGGCGCCCGACCACGACCAATGCAGCCTGAGCCAGATCAGCGAAGGGCTGAAAGCGGCCGATGATGGTCGCGGTCATCCAGCCCTCCTGCAGGGTCAGGAACCATTCGACACGGCTATTGGCATCACCGAAGAGGCGCTCAAAGAGCGGATCAAGCGCGGCAACGTCCAGCAACGTCTCGTTTACATCGAACACAAGGTGGCGAAGCATGCTCTTCTCCTGCACGGATCGGTCGAGGGTCAAGCGACCCTCATGGGATGGCAATGGCGCGGATCGCTGCTTATCGCGCAGGGATCACGGCGTGGTGCAGCGATACCAGCCGCGGTAGCCAACCCGTAGCCCCTGCTCCAGCTCGAATACCATATCGGCTTCCGTGAGTTTGGCTGGCATAGGGTCGCCCGCTATCTCAGCGGGTTTGATACTGACCGACATGCCATCAGTACTCAGCGCGAAACCACCTGCCTCGGCACGCTGCGCCGCGAGCTTCACCAACCGTCCATGAATCTTCATCACGCCTTGGCCAGCTTTATCACCCTTTAACTCAAGAGCAACAACAGGCGAGCTCTCGGCGGTGTAGGCAAAAATGCAGCGCGGCCCTGCGCCCAGCACCTTGTCGATTTCGGCTGCGTCGAGTGTCTGCGGATCAATCGTCGGAATGTCAGGCGTGCCCACCGCTTCGCGCGCACTGACAACCTCTGGTGTCGGTCCGCTCATCAGCGGCTTTTTAACACCTTCCCCAGGCGCAGGGTCGCCACAGGCGGTCAGCAACAGTGCGGCAAGCGGCGTGAGCAATTTCCAGGCGAGCGAACGAGAGCCGCTCCGGTGCATATGAAGTTGCATCAGTCGACCCTCTCGAGTTCGTTGATCAAGTATTTCATTTCGGATATTTCGCGACGCTGCGCCGCAATGATTTCATCAGCCAGTTTGCGCACGCGCGGATCGGTAATCTGTGCGCGCTCGCTGGTCATGATTGCAATCGAATGGTGGGGAATCATCGCCTTCATATAGTCCGTATCGCCTACCGTGGACTGGCTTCTAATCACCCAGAGCGTCAAGGCGAATACAACAATGCTGCCAATATATACGGCGATATTAACGCCCTTCTTCTGATACATATTGAGCATAAAGCTCAGCATGATCACCGCCATAACGGCGCCCATCAGAAGCGCCATCCATGCCCGGGTTTCGCTCCAGAAAATATGCTCGAAGGCATAAGTGTTCAGGTACATCAGGCCGAACATCACGACGGTGGAAGTTGCGATCATGGCGGCAAAGCGCCAATAGGACATTTGCATTATCTCGTTTCCTTTTATTAGTGCTTATGCGTGCCGGTTTGCTGACCCAGTGCGGCATACTCGCTGCTGGTCATACCGGGTAGTCGCTTTACAAAAGCGGCAATATCCCAGAGCTCGGCATCCCCATGCGTTTCGCCGAAGGCCGGCATGGCCGACATACGAACGCCATGCTTGACCAGCCAGAACACCTCGTTTGGCTGCCAATGTGCAGCCTCCTCGACCAGGTGCGGCGGTTGCGGCAGCAAGCCCGTGGCCCACTCGGCTCGTTTGACGCCTGGGCCCGCGTGGCAGTGTTCGCACATTGCCTTGTAGTGCTCTGCTCCGGCCTCGACCTGCGCTTCGGAAAATTCTTCAGGCACCTCCAACTCATCGGCCCTGGCCGCCACTGAGTTACTCATGGTGGTGGAGAACAACCAGCGAACGAAGGGTGAATGATCCTGGGAAGCGGCGATGTTGTATGAGCCGGTATAGGCCACGAACAACATGAGTAACAGGGCAAATAAAGCAGCTAACATCACGCCCGCCGCTATGCCTTTGGTAAAGGAGCCTCTGGAGTTTTCCATATAACTCATTACCTCCATTGAGTGAGTGGCTTTGCTTAAGGCGTAGACATAACAGCGTGGAGGTTAGTTGCTGGCAATTAAGCTAACTGACAAAAACGTAATGTAGATCAATAAAACGAAGCGGTTCTTCATCTTTGAATAGTACTGGCAACGACATAATCGGTGCGCATTCACTGGTTGTTTACTTCCCTACGGCGCATCACGTCTCCGGTCAGCCAGGAGACGCATATGCTCTGCCGAGAGCTGGATTCTCCCGAGTGCGGCTTGAACTACAGATAGAGCTCGATCTTTAAAAAGCGCGCCAGCCAGGCATTGAAGCGACGCCATGGATTGGCCGGTTCACGTTTGAGCCTGAGCGCGCGGCCCTGATCATCCTCGTAGTTCCAGACAAGCCCGGCGCGCTGACTACAATCGCCGAGTTCGACTTCGTAGCTCACGGTTCCGGATTGCCCCTCAGCCACCAGCTGTCGCACAGCATTGGCCAACGTCGGGCTGTCGATCAGAACGCCTACCTCGGAATTCCACAGTACCGAGCGTGGGTCCAGGTTCAGTGGGCCGATGAATACTTGCCGACCATCGAACACGGCCGCTTTGCTATGCAGACTCACCGGCGTGTCGGCGAGCCTGTAGCGCGAGTGCGTTGCCGGTTTTTTCCGCATCTCGAACAGCCTTACGCCGGCGCGCAACAGAGCCGCGCGATAGGGCTGGTAGCCACCGTGTACCAGTGGAACGTCCGTCGCCTCCAGCGAATTGGTCAGTACCCGGACCGACACTCCCCTACCTGCACAATTACTTAGATAATCCAGCCCCGCTCGGGTGGGCACAAAGTAAGCGGACACCATCACCAGCTCTCGGCGAACGGCCTGCGCCACGGGCAGTAGCGGCGCAGTCATCATCTCGCCTTCGTCGGGCACCGTAGCCGTCGCAAGCTTGCCGGGCGGATCCCACAGCGCTGTGCCCTTCGCCCAGACCAATTGATCCAGCCATGTGCCGAGCTGTGGCGCTTGACGGTAAGCGGTCAGCTGCGCGCAATGGTCCGCGTCCTTGTTACAGGCATCGTCTATTTCCTGCGCCAGGGGCCGAGGTTGCTGCCTTCGTCCGAACCGCCTGATGGATTTACGCAGGCATTGATCGATGGGCACGGCCAGTGAATGTTGCCAGTACTCCTCGAAACTGCCGGACAGATCGCTGGCTACGGGACCGACACACAGCAGGTCGATGTCGACGAAATTGCGATCAGCGTCGACATCGTAATATTCATCGCCGAGGTTTCGCCCGCCCATGACGACCAGATTGCGATCAGCCAGCAGCAGCTTGTTATGCATCCGCCGATGTTGATGAGGGAGCTCAAGCAGGCGACCCATAGGTCGCGTGATGGCTCGTTTGCGGCCCTTTCTCGGCGGGTTGAACACCTTCATCTCGATGTTGGGATGGGCGGCGCTGAGCAGAATGCGGTGATCGCGCGCATCGCTGGCGAAGTCATCGAGCAACAGCCGGATATGCACGCCGCGGTTGGCCGCCTGTAGCAGCTCGCCAAGCAACAGGCGTGTGCTGATGCCGTCGTGGGTAATGTAGTACTGCAGGTCGAGCGACTCGGTGGCCTGCGTTATGGCTTCGGCGCGCGCATTGAACGCATCTTCGCCGGACAGCAGCAGACGAAACCCCGAATGGCCGGGCGTGGAGGCCTGGATCAGAGCGTCGACATGCGCCTTCAAGCTCGATATGGGTGTATCGCCGCCCACCGACGTTCGGTGCGCCGAGCCGGACCGGAGGTAGGGTGCTCGTCCGAAGCCGTCCGGACAGTTCATGCGGCCGGCTCGGCCATCAGTAAAAGACAAATCAGCCCTCGCAGTGGACGTCGGTTAGCGCGGTATTGGCGCGTCGGCATGCAGTAACCCCTGAACCTTGGCCGCCGCCCAGAAGGCAGCCGGTACAGGCGCATCAACTATCGATGCAACGTTTTCTCGGACCTGCTCGGGGCTGCTCGCCCCGGCTACTACAGCTGCCACAACGTCCGGTGCATTGCAGAACTGCAACGCCGCGGTGCGCAGCTCGACGCCGTGTTCGCGCGCCAGCGCCCGATATCGCTCGCGTTTGTCGGCAATATCGGCCGGCGCACCTCGGTCGTAATTGAAATACTCGCCACCGGCCAAGTAGCCAGAGTTGAGCGGCGCGCCGAGCACCAGCGAGACGTTGCGTTTCGCACAGGCAGGAAAGGCGCGCGTGAGCGCATCCTCATGTTTCAGCAGCGAATACTGAGTGGCTAGCAAGCTGATATCCGGATCAGAAGCGTCCAGCGCGTCGAGCAGTGGCTCGAGCGTATTGACGCCCAGCCCCCAGCCCTTGATCAGCCCCTCCTCCCGCATCTTCACCAGTTCAGGCATGGCACCCTTGCGCGCCACTTCGAAATGCTCGCGCCATTGTTCACCCATGTGGTCGGGTGACAGGTCGTGAATGAACACCATGTCCAGGCGCGGCACGCCCAGGCGCTGCAGGCTGTCTTCGATGGAGCGACGGGTAGCGGACGCTGAGAAATCCCATTCGGGACGGAAGTTGTCCACCCCCTGCCAACCGGGATGGTCATAGCCCGGATCGGGTTCGAGCAGCCGCCCGCTCTTGGACGACAGGACGTAGCCGTCGCGATTGCGCGGGTAAAGTAACTGACCGACCCGGCGCTCACTCAGACCCAGCCCGTACCAGGGTGAGGTGTCGTAATAACGGATGCCCTGCTCCCAGGCAGCCTTAAGAAATGGCGCGCGCCTGTTCCTCGCTGATCTGGCGCCGCATGTCGCCCAGCGCGATGGCGCCGCCGAGTCCAAAGCGTTGCGGCGGTCGATAGCGAGGGTGATCGCCCTCGTTGCGTGGCAGTGAATCGGGCGAACGGCTCGCTACCTGATCATCTGTGGTTTGCGCCAACAGCGGCGGTGCAGTCAGCGCCAGTGCACTGCCGGCAGCCAAGGTAGAAAGAAAGACGCGACGCTGCATGTTGCCTCCTAACAGTGTGCGGCCTGCGTGCAGACCGGTAGATGTTGCCCTCCGTGTACGCCGGACCTCAGACACCCCACTTCACCGCGTGATGTGACTCCTATCGTCACGTGGCTACGAGGATCTGGCCGCTGCGCATATCCATGTCGACCAGTAGCCCGGGGTAACTGTCGCCCCGGGCGGCATTCCTGCGCATACGCACTCGCCTGATGCCAACGGGCCTCCGCGTATTCCCCGCGCTGCCCGCTCAAGGATGCGGCACATCGTCCTTGCTGGCCGGTTCCTGCGCGACTTTGTTCTGCATGCGCGCCCGGTCATCCGCGTGGGTGTCCAGGCTGAGCTGTTCGCTCGCGTGCCGGCGGTCGTATTGCAGTTCGATGAACATTGGAAAGTGATCGGACCCGATATCCGTCAGGCGCTTGATGCGCACGACGCGAAAGTGAGCACTGTGGAAGAAGTGATCCAGCGGCCAGCGCAGCAAGCGGTGCTGCGCATGAAAGGTGTTGAACATGCCACGACCGATGCGCGGATCGAGCAGGCCGCTGATCTTGCGGAACAGTCGAGTAGTCGGCGACCAGGCTACGTCGTTCAGGTCGCCAGTGATGACTACCGGCTCATCTGCCTGCTTGACGCTGCGCCCGACGATCAGCAGTTCGACGTCACGTTCGGTGGACTCGTCGTTTTCGGTCGGGCTCGGCGGTGCCGGATGCAGGAAATGCATTCGCACGCCCAGCTCGTCATTGACCCGCAGCCGGGCGTGCATCGAGGGGATACTGTCCTGCACCAGGTAACTCAGCCGCTGATTCTCCAAGGGCAACCGCGAGAACACGTGCATGCCGTAGAGGTTGTCCAACGGACAGCGGATGGAAAAGGGGTAATCGTCGCTGAGGACCTGCAGCTGGTCCTCCCACCATTGGTCGCTCTCAAGGGTGACCAATACATCCGGACGATACTGTCTCACCAGAGCGATCAGGCGGTCGGCATGGCGGTTCGGGGTGAGCACATTGGAGGACAGGATACGAATCCGCGGCCCGTCGTCGTTCGGGTCGGCCCAATCGGCCTCACAGTGCACCAACGGCGTGTATGGGCGTATCCACCACCACTGATAGGCCAGGCACCCCAGTGTCGCGGGTGGCAGTAGCAGATTCCAATGGTTCGAAAAATCCAGCAGTACGAGCTGAATCAGCAGCAGCACCAGCAACAACGCACCGATCTGCAACTTGGGGAAATCCCAGCCGCGTATCCACCAGCTCGGGTTGCTCCAGTATTGAATGAGAGTGACCGCCACGAATACCACCGTCACCCCAACCAGGATGCCTTGGGTCATGGCTTGCCCTCCACTGTTTGAGTCCAGTCCATAGCTAGTTCGGATCGGCCTTCGCGCTGATTGTTCCTCTGCAGAGTAACGGCTGCCTGCCGGGCGGTCTGGAACCCGCCCGAACCGGGTCGCTCTACTGCCCAGTGCCTGACGATCTTTCCGCCCGACATGCCGGCGCCGCCGCGACGGATGGCGAAATGTCGACAGCCCATGCGACTCAGCCGAGGAGACCCGACCATGCCTGCGCTATCTGCAAAACCTGACTGCTGCTGGACTGCCAGCGCACCCCACTGCGAATTTCCGCCAGCGACTGGCCACAGCGAATGCGACGTCATCGTGGTCGGCGCCGGCATCGTCGGACTGAGCGCAGCCATGACCCTCTGCGAGGCAGGCAAGAAGGTCGTGGTGCTCGAAGCGCGCGAAGTCGGCCGGCAGGTCACTGGTCGCTCGACCGCAAAGGTCACCACACAGCACGCGCTCATCTACCGACACCTGATCGACACCGTTGGCCAGGACCTGGCGCAGTGCTACGCCGACGTCAACCGCGAAGCGGTGAACAGCATTCGTCAGTGGGTAGAGAGCCTGCAGATCGATTGTGACTACCAGCGTCAATCCGCCTTCGCCTATGCCTGTTCGGCCGACGCCCGCGAAGCCATCGAGCGCGAGGCCGAGGCGGCACACTGTCTGGGGTTTGCAGCGCGTGTACTCGACCGTGCCCCCCTGCCCTTCGAGACCACCGGTGCGCTGGAATTTCCCGATCAGGCACAGTTCAATCCGACCCGCTACCTGGTCGGTCTCGCGGCGGCAGTACAGGCTCGCGGTGGGCAGATCCACCAGCAGACCCGCGCCCTGAGCTTCGAACGCAACGAGCGCTGGCAGGTAGGTTTCGACGGCGGCACGATCCAGGCCGACCAGGTAATCATCGCCACGCACCTGCCGGTGGAGACGCCAATCGATATGGCCAGCCCCACTCAACCGCGCTGTCACGTGGCAATCGCCTTCCGGCCAGAGGATGGCGCCAGCCTCGACGGCATGTTCATTGCCGTTGAAGAGCCGACTCATTCGATTCGCATGGGCCGCGACGAACACGGCCCGCTGCTGCTCGTGCTCGGACCGCGCTTCAACACCGGACAGGACGGCGACGTGGCGAAGCGCTTTGTCGATCTAGAGCAATGGGCGCGCAGCAACCTGCCAGTCGGTGAAGCGGTGTGGCGCTGGTGCAACGAGGATTACGACACGGCCGACCGCATGGCCTACGTTGGCGAAGCGGACCCCGAGCAGGCGCCCGGGCTGTTCATCGCGACCGGATTCAACGCTTGGGGCATCAGCAACGGCACCGCCGCCGGGCTCGGCATCGCCCGCCAGATAGTGACCGGACGCAGGCCATGGAAGACGCTGTTCGATCCCCAGCGTCCGTCGCCGGACGACTACAACCAGAGCGGTGAGAGCCAGTCGCAGGTCGATGATCTGGAGGCCATCGGCCCGGGCGAAGGCGGCGTGATCACCCGCGGCGATGAACAGATTGCGGTATGGCGCGACGATGCCGGCGCGCTGCATGGCGTCTCCGCGGCCTGCACGCACATGGGCTGCAGCGTGACCTGGAACAACGCCGACCGCACCTGGGACTGCCCGTGCCACGGCTCGATCTTCCAGGCCGACGGCGAAGTCATCCATGGTCCGGCCACGCAGCCCCTGGCCAGCAAGCCGCTCTGACGCATCGGGGGCATTTGTAAGCCGAAGCACGCTCGGAAGCGGCTTCGGCTGGCTGACATTGCTCTCGTTGGTGAACACAGCTCGTTTGCAGAGGCGATGCATAGCCTTGAGGCGCTGCTGGACGGCTGGGTAACTATTGGCTGGTAAGCCATAGATAACCTTCTGACATACATCGCCCGTGCATTTTTACCTGATCTGAGGGCATCCTTTCGCACATAGGTTCGTGCCACCCGGAGACGCTGTTCGGTGTCCGGATCGCGAGAGTCTGTTCGCCGAAGCGACCTGAGCAAGCCGATCCGCTGTCCGCATACAGAAAAAACTGTAACGCTGGGCCGCGGCGCGGCTCCAATGGACACCACTTCAAGAGTAGCGATCGCCATGCATGCCACGCTTCCTCTTCTCAACGCCCTTGCGTTTCCCCCGATCAGTCGTGGGTCGCTGGAGGCCTTGCAGGTCAACCTGACCTACCGCTGCAATCAGCGCTGTTTGCATTGCCATGTGAACGCCGGGCCGACGCGCACGGAGGCGATGACCGATGAAAGCCTGTGCCTGCTGCATGAGGTAATCGACGCGCACCCGGTGCATACGCTCGACCTAACCGGTGGCGCGCCGGAGATGCACCCTCGTTTTCGCGAGATAGTCATCCATGCGCGGCGAGAGGGGTTGCGGGTGATCGACCGCTGCAACCTGACCATCCTCAGCGAACCGGGATACGAAGATCTGGCTGAGTTCCTTGCCGACCAGGGCGTTGAGATCACCGCCTCGCTGCCCTGCTACTCGCGTGAAAACGTCGACAAGCAACGCGGCGACGGCGTGTTCGAGGCCAGCATCGCCGGGCTACGAAAACTCAACCGCCTCGGCTACGGAGCCGAGGGCAGTGATCGCATCCTCAATCTGGTCTACAACCCCCAAGGCCCCAGCCTGCCACCCCCGCAGAACCAGCTCGAGGCCGACTACAAGAGCCACCTCGGGCAAGACTTCGGCATTCGTTTCAATCACCTGCTGACCATTACCAACCAGCCCATCGCCCGTTTCGGCAGCACCCTGATCAGCAAGGGCCAATTCGGTGATTACATGCAGCTGCTGCGCGACAGCTACCGGCCGGCGAATCTCGACGCCGTGATGTGCCGCAGCCTGATCAGCGTGGACTGGCAGGGCTATTTGTATGACTGCGACTTCAACCAGATGCTCGACCTGCCAATGGCCATGCCCGAGCTGATTGGTCGCGACCGACCACACTTGCGCAACCTGCTGCAGACGACGAGCCTCAACGGCAACGCCATCGTCACGCGTGACCATTGCTACGCCTGCACCGCCGGGCAAGGCTCGAGCTGCGGTGGCAGCCTGAGCGATTAGAGGTAAGGCGCAATACCAAACGGCTGCACCAGCTGATCGGGCCTCAATGAACGGAGACGCAAGGATGAACAGCCGCAAAGTGGCCTTGCTAGCCTTGGTTCTGGTCCTGCTGGCAGGCTTCTTCATATTCGATATCGGCCAGCACCTCAATCTGGCTGCCCTCAAGGCGCAGCAGGCGACGCTTGATGCGCAGGTGCAGGCTCAGCCCTGGGTCGCTGGCAGCGTGTTCTTCATTGTCTATGTGTTGGTTACGGCGCTATCCCTGCCTGGCGCGGCGCTGATGACGCTGGTGGGTGGCGCGCTGTTCGGCCTGCTGGGCGGCACCTTGCTGGCCTCCTTTGCGTCGACACTGGGGGCGACCCTGGCGATGCTGCTCAGCCGCTACCTCCTCCGCGACTGGGTACAAACACGCTTCCAACAGCGACTCGCGAAAATCGACCAGGGGATCGAGCGCGAAGGCGCCAGCTACCTCTTCGCCTTGCGTCTGGTGCCGGTATTTCCTTTCTTCCTGATCAATCTGGCGATGGGCCTTACGCGACTGCCCGTCCGGACATTCTGGTGGGTCAGTCAGCTGGGGATGCTCCCCGGCACCCTGGTCTACGTAAATGCTGGACGCGAACTCGGTCAGCTGGAATCACTTGGCAGAATTCTCTCGCCGGGCCTGATCGGCGCCTTCGTCCTGTTGGGGCTGTTGCCCGTCCTGTCGCGCAAGGCGCTGGACTGGTTCAAAGCGCGCAAGGTGTACGCCGGTTGGGATAAGCCTCGTCATTTCGACCGCAATCTGGTGGTCATCGGCGCGGGGTCTGGTGGCCTGGTCAGCGCCTATATCGCCGCAGCCGTAAAAGCCAAGGTCACCCTGATCGAAAAACACAAGATGGGAGGCGATTGCCTGAATACCGGCTGCGTGCCGTCGAAAGCGCTCATCCGTTCGGCGAGACTGGCCCGCGATATGAAGAAAGCCGAACAGCTGGGCTTCAAGCCAATCGACGCCGAAGTGGACTTTGCCGCGGTCATGGCGCGTATTCAGCGCGTGATTGCCATGGTCGAACCGCACGATTCAGTCGAGCGGTACACCGGGCTCGGTGTCGAGGTGATCGAGGGCGAGGCGCGGATCACTTCGCCGTGGACGGTTGAGGTCAACGGCCAGCGAATCACCACCCGCGCCATCGTCATCGCCACCGGCGCGGGGCCAACGGTGCCGAGCATCCCGGGTATCGAGCAGGTTGCGCCGCTCACCTCGGATACGGTGTGGGCGCTGCGCAAGCAGCCGAAACGGCTGCTGGTGCTCGGCGGCGGGCCAATCGGTTGCGAGTTGGCCCAGGCCTTTCAGCGTCTCGGCAGCCAGGTCACGCTGGTGCAGCGCAACGAGCGCCTATTACCCCGTGAGGACGCCGATGCCAGCGCCGCAGTACTGGCGGGCTTGCGTGCTGACGGCGTGGATGTGCGTCTGGGGCACAACGCTGAACGCTTCACGGACGGACAGCGGCAGCTCGTCTGTCGCAGTCTTGATAGCGACGGCGAAGTGGTTATCGAGTTTGACCAAGTACTGCTGGCGCTGGGCCGCACCGCCAATATCAGGGGTTTTGGTGTCGAGGAGTTGCGTTTGGAAGTGCGGAAAAACGGCACCCTCGCCACCGATGATTACCTGGCTACTCGCTTCCCCAACATCTACGCCGTCGGCGACGTGACCGGGCCTTTTCAGTTCACCCATGTTTCCTCTCACCAAGCTTGGTACGGCGCAGTGAACGGGCTCTTCGGCGGGCTCAAACTCTTCAAAGTGGACTATCGCGTGATTCCTTGGGCAACCTTCACTGACCCGGAAGTGGCACATGTCGGGCTCAACGAGCAGGAAGCGCAGGCCCAGGGTGTCTCCTATGAAGTCACCCGTTTTGGCATGGAGGAGCTTGACCGCGCCATTGCCGACGAGGCCGCGCATGGCTATATCAAAGTGCTGACGGTGCCAGGCAAGGATCAGATTCTCGGCGCCACCATCCTCGGCGAGCATGCGGGTGACCTGATCACCGAATACGTCTCGGCGATGAAACACGGTTTGGGTCTGAACAAGATTCTCGGCACCATTCACATTTACCCGACCCTGGCCGAAGCCAACAAATCTGTCGCAGGCGAATGGAAACGTGCTCATGCACCGGCCAGGGTACTGCGCTGGGTGGCGCGCTTTCATCGCTGGCGACGTGGCGGCAGCGCGAATTCGTAATGACCAAGGCAAAGCGCGGTTCAAGTCCGCGTAAACAGAAACGGAACCGTCACTTTGTTGTTCGTGTAGGTAAACCAGCGGATGAGACTCAACGGCTAGCCGCTGGACCTTGCATCGAATGCCCGACAGTGCAGATCCAAAGACAGATCCACAGACACCTTCAACGCCTCGCTGCAGCGATCGGCAGAGCGGCCTCTCCAAACCCAATATAACCGCAGCGCCGAGATGTGCCGCATCCGACGTCCCCAACGAGCCACTTGATGACTACAAAGCAAACCCTTCCAACCGACGCAGCGCTGGTCCTCATTTGCAAGCGACCTGCCCTAGGCCACGGCAAACAGCGCCTGGCCGCGCAGATCGGCGTCGAGCGAGCCTTGGATATCGCCGAGCATCTGCTGGATTGCGCACTGGAAGACCTGCGCAGCTGGTCCGGGCCGGTGGTCATTGCCCCCGATCAAAGGGATGCGTGTGACTGGGCCACTCAGCTGATGCCGCAGGCTCTGTGTCTGGCGCAGACTGCCGGCAATCTGGGCGAACGAATCAACAGCCTGGACCACAGCTTGCGCAGCCTCGGCCACCGCTGGCTCCTGTACATCGGAAGCGACGCTCCGGCGCTAACACCGGATGACTATCAGCGGGTACACGCTGCATTGGAGACAAACGATACGGTGCTCGTGGCTGCGCGAGACGGAGGGGTGGTGCTGATGGCGTCGAACCTCGCCTGGCCGGATCTGGCGGCCTTGCCGTGGAGCACGCCTGAGCTGGGTCACGCACTGGCGGAGGTGTGCCGTCGAGCCGGCCATTCGGTCTCGCTCAGCGGGGAGTTGTTCGATATCGATGAAAAGGCAGACCTGCCCCTTGCAGCTCAGGCGCTCGCTGACGACCCCCGAGCAGCGAGGCGGAGACTGCTAAAGACGCTGAACAATCTTGAGGGACGACAAGCGTGAGCTCATCGGGGATCAGCGTGATCATTCCGTGCCTGCACGACGAAGACCGCCTTGAGCGGCTGCTTCTTCAATTGCGCCTGACAGAGTCAGAAACAGAAATACCGCTGCAAATCGTCGTAGTGGATGCGGCTGTCAGTGAGCGATGCCAAGCGCTGTGCCGGGGCAACGATGCGCTGTGGTCATTGGCAACGCCGTCGAGAGGCGAGCAGTTACGCCAGGGAGCCGCGCTCTCTGTGCATGAGACCCTCTGGTTTCTGCATGCCGACGCCGATCTGGACCGGCAGGCATTGATGGCCTTGAGCGAGGCCATAGAGGAAGGTGCTACGGGAGGCTACTTCGCCTTCCGCTTCAGCGACACCAACTGTTGGCAGGGCCGCTTGATCGAACGCCTGGTGGCGTGGCGAAACCGGGTCGGCGTGCCCTATGGTGATCAGGGCATCTTCGCCCGGCGCACGGCTTATTTTGCCGTAGGGCAACACGCCCCCTGGCCGCTTTTCGAGGAAGTGCCCCTGGTCAAAGGGCTGCGCAGGCATGGCTCGTTCCGCCGCATCGAGCATGGACTCGGGGTAAGCTCGCGCCGCTGGCAGCGGGACGGCTGGTGGCGCCGCGCCTGCCGAAACCGCCTGTTAGCCATTGCGTTCATGCTCAAGCTGTCGCCCTTCACGCTGGCGCGGCTGTATGCCAGAAAGACAGTCCCGAAACGGTAACTGCCACTGACACGCCAAAGGGATTAGGCGGTCGCCTGCTCCAACCACCCGAGCAGCTGAATGGCCTCCTGTTCAGAGTCGCCACAAACCTCACGATCGGCCTGAAACTGACTACAAACAGCAGGCCTGGACGATAGGCCGAATAGCCCGCAGAGGTTTCGCTCGGAAAGATGCAGGCAGCGCTCACCCGCCGGTTTGCCAGAAGGCATACCGGGAATCGGGGAACTGATTGAAGGGGCAATACAGCAGGCACCGCAACCGGGACGGCAATTCATTTCAACGTCCGAAATGAAATAACGGGGGCGGCGATCATAATCGCCGCCCCGGCAAAAGGCACTAGCGTTGCGCAGCGTTCGTCAGATACTTGCGAGACCCTATCCAGGGCCAATAGGATTCGCCACCGCCCCGGAGTGTCCTATGCCCATCTGGATTCAGACTGCCGCCCTGCTTTGCATTTCCAACCTGTTCATGACCTTCGCCTGGTACGGTCATCTGAAGACGCTCAACGGTAAACCCTGGCTGATAGCCGCGTTGATCAGCTGGGGCATCGCCCTGTTTGAATACCTGATCATGGTGCCGGCCAATCGCATCGGTTACACCGAGCTGTCGATCGGTCAACTGAAGATCATGCAGGAAGTCATCACCCTTGCCATCTTCGTGCCCTTCAGCGTGCTGTACATGCAGCAACCGTTGAAGCTTGACTACCTGTGGGCCGGGTTGTGTTTGCTGGGGGCGGTTTATTTCATCTTTCGCGCATAGCAGCCGTTTCGACGGGTATTTCCGCACTTTGCCATGCCGCAATACGACCTGATGACGGCGTTCAGCGGCTTCGGCATACTGGCCGCCCTTTCCCTTCCCTAAGAGACTTTCTGAATGTTCAAGGTCAACGAGTACTTCGACGGCACCGTCAAATCCATCGCCTTCGACATGGCAGCAGGCCCGGCCACCATCGGCGTCATGGCTCCCGGCGAATATGAGTTCGGCACGAATCAGTTGGAAGTTATGCACGTTGTCGCTGGCAGCCTCGACGTGAAACTGCCGGGAAGCGAAAACTACGAAACTTTCGGCGCTGGCACCCATTTCACCGTACCGGCCAACAGCAAGTTTCAGCTGAAAGTAGCCGAGGCGACTGCCTACTTGTGTGAGTACCGCTAAGCGGCAGATTTGATACGCGGCAATCCGGGCTTTTGTTGCGGTGGATGGGTAAGGCGCCATCCACCCTACGTCCCCTGTAACCCGTAGGGTGCGCCGGGCGGCGCTCCGCTTCAGCCCACCCAGCCGCAGCACGGTGAACCGCTCCTCGTAGGATGGAATCGCCAGAGGCGCTTCCGTCGTTTACCGCGTACGGCGTCGTTTCTCACCGCGGCACCACAACCGCATCAACCGGACCTCGGACTACTCCGTCGGCTAATCCACCCTACGTCACCTGTAGGGTGGGCTTCAGCCCACCAAAGCCCGAAACAGACATCGATCCCAACCGCTTCAGCCCAACGGCTTGTAGGCCTGATTGACCTGCTTCGACTGGTTCAAACGCGTTAACTCTCCAGCCAATCGCTCTCGCTCCGCTCTACCAGCCCGTTGAAGCTCGTCATAAACGCGTGAAAGCTCGGCCAGTTGCTCTCGTAGCTCCAGGTCAGATGCATCTCCATCACCTAGTGCGGCCACCAGGGCACGGCATTCTTCATCCAACAGCGCAACGGCTTCCCAATCGCCCGCTGCGAATGCATCACGCAACTTGTTCGCGAGTAGTGAGAATGCTTGCTTGGGTGACGACATGGGCATCCTCGTTTGTCAGCGCATAGTGAGTAAATCGGAAGCCAATCCGCAGGATGCTAGGAAAACAGATAACTTACGCCTTGGGCGCAATCTGGTCCCAGGCCACCTTGATCTCGCCCAGCAGCCTGCCAACTTCGTTCAACTTCTCAATATCGTTATGCCGGCTGGCCTCGAACAGGCGCATCGTCATGTATTCGTAGAGGCGATCCAGATTCTCAGCCAGCTCGCCCCCGATGCTCTTGTCCAATGCATCGCGCAAGCCGCCAATGATGTTGATGGCCTTGCCGACCAGAACACCCTTCTCAGCGAACGCATCACGCTCCATGGCACCCTTAGCCTGAGCGATTCGATCCAGGCCTCCCTGCATCAACATTTGAATCAAGCGGTGCGGATCAGCTTCGGTCACCTGGGCCTTCACGCCAACCTGCTGATACTGCTTCATTGCGGACATTGCGTACATGTGGATAAGCCCCTTGCTACATCGTTTGCATGTACAGCTTATCGGTCGACAAGGCCCAAGCTTGATAGCAGTTGGATAAATCAGAGTAATAAAAGAACGCCTCGGCGGCGAACTGAGATTAATGGAGCGTTCCACACCAACTTGGCGAGTCGGACCATCCGTCACCGGAGCAGACTTTGAGAATTCCGTGCGACTTTAGCTGCGCTTCCGAGCCATGCGTACAGGGAACCAGAACGGTAAGCGTCACGCCTGGACGAGTCCGCTATCGGACCAACGTTAGCCGTTTGAGATAGGTCGTGTGGCGCTCCGCTAGTGGGCTGAGGCCGACCCTACAGGCGGGGCGAGGTCGTTAAAACGTAGGATGGGCTTCAGCCCACCAAATTGCCCGACCAAAGCAATTTATCTTTTGGAATTACTCGCCGCCCACGGCAGATTTTCCAGCGAAGCAATAAGACTGCTTGATGTGTTGGCCAACTGCCCAACCAGCAAATCCATCGCATTGAACTGTTTGTAAAGCCGGTCCTGCAGTGAGGTGATGCGCCGGGTGAGATCTTCTTTCTGCTTGTCGATACCGGTGATGGTCTCCGTCATCTGTTTATTGCGTTGCTCGAGAATGCCCCCGGTTTCGGTATAGGGTTTGAGCCTTGCATCCAGCCGGGTCGCAAGGCCTGCTTCGCCCGCAAATAACGCAGCCAACTCCTCAAAGCCGCTGTCCATCGCCGTATCGAGCTTATCGGTGTCAACTTTCAGGGTGCCGTCTTTCTGCGTGGTAACCCCTATATCTGTTAGCGCCCGGATGGCACCTGAACCTTGAACATTCACCAGCTCGTTTCGGATGGTGCCGAGCAGCGTGCGTGCGGTTGCGTCCCCGACCAGAGCGCCTGTCACCGGTGCCTTGCCGTCGCCAACGGACGTCACTTTAGTCTGCGCATTGATAACGCCAATAAGCTTGTTGTATGCGTCGACGAATGATTGAACTTGCTTCTTGACCCCCGCCTCATCCAGCGTGACGCCGACCGTAATCGGCTTTCCTGTATCCGTCAGGCCTTTCAGGTCGAGCGTTACACCCTCGATGGCGGTATCGATCTTGTTGGTAGCGCTGCTGATATTGAGACCATCGATAGTGAGTTCGGCGTTGGCAGCCTTGGTAACGACCCCGGCCGAACCATCAGCGCCAGGAGCAGCCGTCCCACCCGCGAAGGTAAGCTTGGAGAGATCTCCCGTCGAACCGCTGCCTACCGCAACGGTGATGTCCTCATTCACACCGGTTTTCGAACTGCTCAGCACTAATCGCGAGCCCGACGTATCGGTGACGATGGTTGCAGTCAACCCCTTTTCAGCGCCGGCCTTGTTGATCGCATCGCGGATACCAGCCAGCGTGTTATTGCTTTCATCCACAATGATCGCTGGCAACGACTCGTCGCCCACACTGACCGTCAAGGAACCAGTGCCGAGCGTGACAGGAGCCGCGGGATCATCTTTGATTGCTTGGAGCGCCACCTTACTGCCAGCAGCAAGCTGAGTAACATTGAGTTGATAACTGCCAGCACCAGCAGTCACGCCGGCGGTTACTGAGAGTAGATCAGCATTAGATGAAGTCGCTGCGCGGGCCTGGAACAGCTCCGGCTTGTTCAGCCCACCAAGCGCCGTTTGAAAATCGCTAATAGCACTTTTCAATGCGCCGACAGCTGTAATTTGAGTGGTGGTCTTCTTTTCGAGGTTGGCGAGTTGCGACTCTTTTGGCGCGCGCTCGGCAGCGACCATGCTCTTTACGATGCTGTCGATGTCGATGCCTGAACCAATACCTGTTACGCCAGCCATAGCCTTACCTCGTCAAGAAATTGTTAGCCGCAAAGCCCGATACAAAAAGCGTACCGTCACGCTTTGGCTTCAAATAACAAACTACGCATTTCATCCAATCGCTCGGTAAGGCGAAGAATTTCCTCTGACGGTATCTGCCGGACGATTTTGCCTGATTCGCCATCGATCACTCGAACAACCACGTCTCCCGTAGAATCGTCGACGCTGAAGCTCAGATCGCGCTGGATGTCTTGCATCTGCGACCGAAACTTTTCGACCAGGTCAGCGGTGCTGTCCTGCTCTTCGCCTTTTACGGAAGCCGTTACTGGCTGAATCGTATCGGACGTAGAAAACCCAGCCTCTTTGCGGAGGCTGGGTGGCGATCCAGCTGTCATCTGGGTTTGTGGTGCGGTTCCGCCAGATACTTTTCCGACGTCCATTGATTCACCTCTCATGAATCAATGAGGGTAGAGCACAGCCCTACCCTCATCATTACGCCTTCTGCTTATTACTGCAGCAGACTCAGAACAGCCTGCGGCAGCTGCTTGGCCTGGGCGAGAATCGCAGTACCAGCCTGCTGCAGGATCTGGTTCTTGCTCAAATTTGCGGTTTCGGCAGCGAAGTCAGTATCCTGAATTCGGCCACGCGCAGCGGAAACGTTTTCGCTAATGTTTTGCAGGTTCGAAATAGTGTTGTCAAACCGATTCTGCACCGCACCAAAGGTAGCTCGCTGGGTATCGATACTTTCAATAGCGTCATCAATAGACGTGAGCATAGCTGACGTAGTAAGTGTAGTGCTTGTAACATCAACAGTAGTGGTGTCGACAGCCAGCGTTGCAGCATCCCGTGCGCCGCCAAAATCAACCTCAATCACATCGTCAGCGCTGCCGTACGCGCCAACTTGGAACGAAACCGTGGTTACACCCGTTCCACCGATATCGTCATCAAAGAGCTTCTTCGTGCCAAAGGAGGTAGTGCCGGAGATTCGATCAAGCTCCGTCTGAAGTTCAGCGACTTCCAGCTGCAGCGATGCTTTATCTTCAGTACTATTGCTGCCATTACCAGCCTGCAGTACAAGCTCACGCATCCGCTGCAATATATTTGTAGACTGCTGAAGGGCGCCTTCCGCAGTTTGTGCCATCGAGATACCGTCGTTCGCGTTGCGCACGGCGACGTTCAGCCCATTAACCTGACTTGTCAAACGATTAGAAATTTGCAAACCAGCAGCGTCGTCTTTGGCGCTGTTGATCCGGCTGCCGGTAGACAAACGCTGCATCGATGTGGTCAGGGCGTTGGACGTGTTGTTGATATTACGTTGAGTATTGAGCGATGCAATGTTGGTATTGACTGTAAGAGCCATGATGTGCCTCCAAGGGCGCTAGTTACTTTGGTTGCCTGAGCTTGCGACTCCGGGCCGGCTTTTGCCCAGGCACCCATTGAGTTCGCATTCGATTAGCTTATCGGCGCCGTTTCGGTGAGCTTTAGGAGGCAGTCGAAAATAATTTGCAAGCCCCGAGAACAACCTGTACGACACCGGCGCATTCGCAAAGAGCGAGCCCGCCTGCACAGGTTTTCGGACAAGTGGCGAGATTCTTTAATGAGTATTGCGCCAAGCTTGAAAAACGCCCCGATCCTAAGCGCTGCTGCTTCTATTGGGTATTGTGCAGGCGAAGGGCTGGTTCGCCGCGGGGCGCGCCTCCTACTGGTTCGTATGAGCAAGGCATTTGATATGTTGGCTGAAGACGGTTTTCTGGACGTCACGCTGGCCCAACGCCTGAAAAAAACGTCGGTTTCCGCAACCTTGCAGTCCACAACTACGACGCCATCAGTTGGGTGATCGTCTGTACGATCGCAACCTAGCACCTCCAGAATTCGAAGCTTTCGCAAAAACAGTAATGAAGGAGTGTTTCGCCGAAGAGTGACCACTGGTCGCCAGCCGAACAAATTTTGCGTTTAACAGATACCAGCGCCGCAGGCGGTCGCCTGTGAAAGTGCCGAACTCTTCGCCCCCACGCGAATTTTGGCGCGTGGACCACCACGCTTACTGAACAAGAGCAGAGTAACCAGCGACCTTTCTAGAGAGGACCAGGCACAGCGGAATGCATCCGCCCGCATCGCGGGATTGAGCCATTCGCTCTAAGCCGAGGGTCGTTCTGGCGCGGTATTAGCGCCTGGCTCTGGGCCTGCAAGCGTCCGGCAACCCGCGCAGACCGCTGATGACTTTCTCGCGTTCTCTTAGCTGCCAAGTCGGGCCGCGATGGCTCGCCCGTTCTGAAAGTCAGTGGCCGCGGGCTACGGAATCATTTACCGGGCAGAACTGTGCCGCGGATTTCGAATTTTTAGCGCTCAAAGACAAACCCCCGATCCTCTTACGAAGATCGGGGGTTTGGTGTAGAAGCTTGACGATGACCTACTCTCACATGGGGAAGCCCCACACTACCATCGGCGATGCGTCGTTTCACTACTGAGTTCGG
>Ga0208814_1000541_pt1 | contig 22510 bp, 30 predicted proteins | sample MalvirAntarct_55_FD_184253 | JGI IMG/M metagenome (GOLD analysis project Ga0208814, IMG submission 184253) | Marine viral communities from the Global Malaspina Expedition - Malaspina viral metaG Antarct_55 (SPAdes) (version 2) | ecosystem: Environmental > Aquatic > Marine > Oceanic | place...
GTGCAACCAAGGGCAACGACTTCTGTGAGCCATGCGCTGCGCACATAAACTTGTTCAACTACCTGTGGAGGGTGACCGACCATGAAAGATTCTAACGATGCGCAAACCATTGACTGGGTAGATTTTGTAGGCGAACCAGAATTGGTTGAAGACGGCGAGCTGCTTATGCCTACATACGCTACACCAAACCCTGCGCTGAATACTGCGCTAACCAAGATCGTAAACGTAACCCTGCAAGACTTACTTGCTGAATATAACTAAGGAGCACGACCATGAACCAAGTATCAGAAACAAACTACCAAGACCGCGTGTACCAAGCGTACGCTGAACCCTTAACCCCTGCGCCTGTGCCCTCGATATCTAGCAGCGCAGTGCTAGTGAGTCTGTCTAGGTCTGTACCCAAGATGACCAAGATAGACAAACAAGTTACCGCAGAGGTAACTTCCGCTAAACACGCGAGCAAAAGCGCGGGTAAATTCCAGAAGAAACTACTTAACTGTAGCGTGCTAGATGCACTGCATACGCTTAGTGGGCAGATATACAGTTACCACATAGAGAACACTGTAGCGTGGACAGATCGAGGTCCAAGGCTGCTGCCCAATGAGAAGCTGATCGACTACAAGAATACGGTGGAGGCGTTCTTTGTCGAGGCAGACCTGTTATGGGAAGACTTTTTGCGGGTGTATCCAAGTAGGGTAGCCAGTGCGCAGCTAAACCACGTGGGGGATATGTTCAATGAGTCGGACTACCCGACAGTCGAAGAGCTACGCCGTAAGTTCCGTATGGCTGTGTCCTATGAGCCGATACCCGATGCGGGTGATTTCCGAGTGGATATAGGTAACCAAGCTGCACAGGAAATGGCAGATACATACACCACGTTGCTACAAGACAGGGTTAGAGCTGCGATGGGTGACGTGATGGAACGCTTGACCGCCCCCCTAGTGAACATGAGTAAGATGCTGGACTACCACGAGGGCGAGAAGGCCACGGGATTCAGAGATACGCTAGTCGATAACGTGACGGCTATTGTAGACCTGCTGCGCACATGCAATCTGACTAACGACCCGCACATCACTAGTGTACAGAAACAACTGCGTGCAACGCTGACAGGTGTAACGCCTGATGGACTGCGCCGAGACCCTACGCTGCGAGCCAATACCAAGCGCGACGTAGACTCGATCATCAAAAACCTCCCCTCGCTAGGCTTCTAGCGGGTGGGTGTACTATTGACATAACATAACAGAACCTTATAATAGACACCGTAACAGCAACAAACAGCACGACCCCAACCAACCCTGTGGACAATTGTCCACAACAACGGAGCAACACAATGAATAACGCAAACACAGCACAAGCAATGTACGCACTGGGCATCAACCAAACAGCCGACCTGATCGGCACCATCGGGCGGGACATAACGGTAGTGGTGCAAGGAAACATGGGGACAGGCAAGTCCTCGATCATTAACATCCTCGCTGACCGTTTTCCAAACCACAAACCTGTTTACCTAGACTGTACAACGATGGTCGATTCAGCCGACATGTTTATGGTCAAGTATTCCGAGGACGGTAAGACCTTTAAGACCGTGCCGCTCGAAGACCTTGGGCTACACCTGCCAGACCAACCCATTATTCTAATGCTAGACGAGATCGGTAAGTGTAACCGCTCAGTGATCCTAGCCTGTAACCGCATCATGCTCGAACGTAAGCACAGCGGGTATGAGTTACACCCTGACAGTATTGTGTTCGCTACTACTAACCTAGGCTCCGAAGGGTTAGGCGACCTACTACCTGCACACACCCGCAATCGCATCACCGTAGTGACCATGCGTAACCCTGACAACATGGAGTTCATCGAGGACTTTGGCATCAACAACAACCTCGACCCTGCACTACTTGGTTTCTGTAAAGAGAAGCCCGAGCTATTCCACAGCTTCGAGCAGTACGAGAACCCCGAGGAGAACCCTTACATACCTCACCCACGCGCCAACCGTGTTGCCTTTACTACCCCACGCTCACTGCACAGGGCTAGTGACATACTCAAAATGCGCCACTTGTTGGACGACACACAGCTATCCGCTGCCTTGATTGGTACGATTGGTGACCGTGCTGCGCTAGACCTAGCTGCCTTTATATCCCTAGCTGACAAGCTACCAACCCGCGAACAGATAGAGACCGACCCGATGAATGCGCCTGTACCTGACAGCCCTGCGGCTATGTGTATGGTGGTGTATCGAGCACTGGCAACTATCGAACGTAAGTGGGTAGACCCTTGGCTGACTTACATGAACAGGTTACCCAAGGAAGCACAGGGCTTGTTCGTTAACGGAGTGCGTGCCCCCAAGTACAGCCGACGTGACTACGTGGTGCAGAACAAGGGGTTCCAAGACTGGTGCATGGCTAACAACTACATGTTCAGTGCTGACAAATAAGGGGGTGAGGTATGGATAGGCAAGAGTTTTTTGAGTGGTTAGAAACGTGCCCGACCCACAAGTGGGAAGTAAACGACGAAGGGGAAGGGTATATCGTCGTGTCATTCCCAACACAAGAATACGAGGAGAACGAATCATGCTAGCAATCAACACACAACTATCAGCCGAACAGCGGCTATCTAAAAACATCACGCAGATCATGGGCAACCCGAAGTACGTGGCGCTCGCAGGTGTACTAATGATCGGTGAGAAGGGTATCAAGGACGACTGCCCTACTGCCTACACTAACGGACGTGATGACTACTATGGACGTGCGTTTGTCGATGGACTGGCAGACTCAGAGTTTCGGTTCCTGATACTACACGAGACATACCACAAGCTGTTCAAGCACCTGACTACGTGGGATCACTTGTACAAGGACGATGCGCAGCTAGCCAACATGGCGTGTGACTACGTGATTAACCTGATGATCGCTGACGAGAACCGTGACATGTTTGCGGTGATGCCCAAGGATGCTGAGGGTAACGCGATAGGCTTACTCGATGAGAAGTTCCGCAACATGGACACAGCGCAGGTCTACAAGATACTGAAACAAGAACAGGAAGAGAACGGTGGTGGTGGGGAAGGTGACGAAGGTGAAGGTGAAGGTAGTGGCAGCGGGGCAGGTGCAGGTGGTGGGCTAGACGAGCACGACTGGGAAGGTGCACAGGAAATGGACGAAGACGAACGGCGTGGGCTAGCACGAGACATCGACGAAGCTATACGCCAAGGTGCGCTGACCGCAGGTAAGGTAGGTAGTGGAGGCAACCGAGCTATCGACCAACTACTACAGCCCGAGGTTAACTGGCGCGAGGTGCTGCGTGAGTTCATTACAGAAACGTGTCGAGGTAACGACGACAGCACGTGGAGACAGCCTAGTCGACGACATCTAGCGATGGGCATACTTCGACCTAGTGGTATTACCGAGCGAGTGGGCGAGCTAGTCATTGCCATCGACACGTCGGGAAGTATTGGACAGCACGAGTTAACCAAGTGCCTGAGTGAGATCAAGGGTGTCTGCGATATGGTCAAGCCCGAATCCGTTCGCATACTGTACTGGGATACCAAGGTGTGCAGCGAGGAAGTATACGGTGCTACAGGTACGCCACTCGAACAGCTTACACAAACAACCAAGCCCGCAGGTGGTGGGGGTACGATGGTGCAGTGTGTGCCTGACTACATACAAGAGAAGAACATCAACGCACAGGCAGTGATCGTGCTGACTGATGGCTATCTAGGTGGGCATTGGGGTGCATGGAGCACGCCGCTACTGTGGGGAATCCTAGATAACAAGAGTGCCCGACCCACAATCGGCAAGACCTTACACATCAACCTATAACTAACAGGAGCTACACCATGAGAAACCGCATAGAAAAAACATTCGGATTTGACGCATCACTTAACCGCGAGATGGAGGTAGACAACTACTCTCCACGAATGGCAACGGAGTTAGCCGCGTTACAGAAACGTGTTAAGAAGTCTCACCCATTCGCTAAGTTCAGACACACCGCAGACGATGCGTTAGCCATACGCCTTAGCCCCCAGAGTATGTGCTTCGATGCCAAGGTATCGTGGGACAAGGATGCCTACATAGTTATGACTGTAAGCACCCACCGCGCACGCGAACTACCCTACGCCGACTTGGATAGGTACGGCATAGCCTACATTGATAGAAGTTTCACTAGCCTAACTAAGACCCTAGCCCGCGCGACTAAGCTAGTCAAAGATACCGAAAGCGTGACAGGCGAGCGTGTGTTAGAGAAAATCATGCAGAGAACTGTAGACCCCTTTGGTCGAGGTCTTAAGCAAGCCCAAGAGACGTTAAACGAACTCCAGTCTCGAGTGTTCAACGCAATGAGAAGCTCCGTAAGCAATGAGGCGCTGCTCGAATACTCCTTAGCTACTATGGAACAACGCCCAGTACGTGCCGACATACGCCATCAAGTTGAGGACTGCACTAACAAGTACCTAGAGAGTAAGCGGGACTTAGGTGACTCTATTGCTGCGTGCGATGGACTACAGACTCTTTCTATATACAAGCTGAAGGACGTAGACAAGGTGTTCTTTCACTACAGAGACACGACCGCAGGTGAGATGCAGCGCGTCAAGCACGTAGACGATGTAAACAATTTACCCCAAGAAGTTCTGGCTAAGCTGTCTGTGCTGCAAGCTACAGGTATAGATGCGATGGAGCCGTTGGGGTATTCGTATGACATAAAGGTGCTGACTAGTATTGGCTGCGTGCACAGAGACGCGAGCGATCTTGACTTTGTTGAAGACGCTATGTGTGTCTACGTCTCGCCCGAAACAATGACGGAGGTAGAAGCCCTTGTCGGATACTAACGCACCACTGTCACCAGACAAGTATACCTACCGAGTCGAATTCATTGGGGATACAGCTAGGGTGCAGTGTTTTGGTATACCCATACACGCATGCGCTGAGTTCGAGGGAGAGACAGTCGTTCCAATAGTAGAGCTGCCCGACTGGGTAACGCGACGTGTTGCTGTACTGTGCACCATGTCGTACGAACCACCTACCGAGTTCGTCAATAAGATCGGTAGGAGGATAGACAAATACGTTTACTGGATATTTTACGAAGGAGATGATGATGGCGATAACACCAGAGAAGAAAGTTAAAAACGCTATAGTAAAACAGTTGAAGTTGTTCGGAGATTCTGTATATTATTTCTTTCCTGCAACAGGTGGTTTCGGGCGTAGTGGCGTGCCCGACATTGTAGGCTGCTTCAACGGCAAGTTCTGGGCAATAGAATGTAAGGCAGGTAAGAACACCACGACTGCATTACAGGACAGAGAACTAAACGCCATACGTAACGCACGAGGTGAAGCATGGGTAATCAACGAAGATAACGTCGATGCCGTAGCCATAATGTTTAGAAAATTCCTATAAAAACTTGGAGAATGATGATGATGAGTAAGACAAGAGAAGAGTTAGAGAAAGAGTTACACAACACGAAGTCTTCACTTAGCTACCACAAGAACAAGAACAAGCCTAACAGGCGCAAGAAGGGGGAGTCGCCACAAGCAAGAGCGAATAGGCTTGCGGGCAACAAGGCGTGGAACGACGACAAAAGGGCTATGGCACATATAATAGCTCTTATCACGACTGAAAACGACGCAGACTATAAAGACGCGTACACCCAAGCGTGCGCTATGCCTGTGGAAGATGCGCGTGAACTAACTAAGGGGCACGAAGCCGAAGTAGAAAAACAAGTTAAAGTACTGCAAGAAGCAAGAAAGGCTAGGCAAGAAAAAAGTGAGGTAAAGAAAATGATAGACGCGTGGGCAGACGAACCTAAGCCTGAACCTAAGCCTGAACCTAAGCCTGAACCTATACAAACCGTACCGGTATGCGTTCCCCTCGAAGACGCAAAGAAAATCCACATTCCCATCAAACGTGAACTGCTAAGCCTCGCCCAAAAAGTGGTGCTCGCGGAGTCTGGATTTGAGGACTTGAGCAGTGGACAAGTTGTCGGGTATGTATTAAACCGATACCTAAAGTACAACAAAGAAAGGTAGTGTGGGGTAAGGGTTTACTTGGTTTCCCTTACTCAATGTCCCAGTGGGCGGTGGGCATATTCAGAAAAACACCCTCAGTTAACGATCACGTCCACGGCATCTAGCTTTCTTCGATTTAGCTTGTGTCTCCTACGTGATGCGTTGCCGAAGAAACCGCGCTAAGGTTAGCCGTGCGAAGCTAACAAGTTGAACTGAATAGGTGGGGATACTTGTTAGTGGGACACGCACCATAAATTAACTAAGGATAAAGACGATGGACGCAGACTTAGATAGATGGCAAGACGAGCAAGACGAAGACTACATTGACCCTGCTGAGCTAGCGCGTGATCGTGCTGAGTACTTAGCAGATCAAGAAGACTGATACCAGATCCCAGTATCTTAGGAAAACAAATGACTGAAGCAGAAATCAAAGCCATGCTTAAATTGTTTGCTCGCCAGTTAGAAATAGCAGCGGAACTTAAACAATTAAGAGAGGGAAACAAATGAATGGTAAAGGAAGCAAACGCAGACCCCACTTTGTGCCTATACAAGAGTTCGGAGAGAACTGGGCAAAAATCTTTAAGAAACAAAAACAGAAGGAGCAAGAGAATGATAACAGCAAACGTACCGAGAGTGACGAAGAACGAAAGCAAGACCCCTACAACGGAAGGGATGGGCGAAACGACTAGCGCCTTAAGCAGGCAGACTGGCGGTAATCATTACAAGAACATGCTAATCCAACCTGCCGAGTACGCAGAGAAGAACGGCTTGTCGCTACTAGAAGGTAATGTGGTTAAGTACATTTCCAGATGGAAGTTAAAGGGCCATCCACTAGCTGACTTACTCAAGGCTAAGCATTGCATCGATCTGTTGATCGAGCTGCACGAGGTAGAATGAAAATAATAATTGAAGTGGATGGCACTGATGCCGAAGAGCTTATGGCTATGCTACAACGTGCAACGGAAGCGGTGGAGAAGCTAGAAGCTATTCTTAAGGAGTTTGAAGATGCTGATTGAGTGCAACGTAGAAAACCACCTACATCTAATTAAAGATGATCCCGTGCGACCTAACTTATTTGATGCAGACGAGACTAGGTTTCACGGCCCCTTTCGAGTGTTCGCTGAAGTAGATGAAGATAGCGGGGATGTGCAAGCTGTAGTATGTGTAGTGTTAACGGCGTTCGTAGTTACCGAAGAAGACGACTTGCTTATGTTAGCTAGCGGTGAGTTCTTTATGGAAACTGAAGACGGTGAAGATGTGACGCATGCCGACCCTACTCTTGCTTGCCCGTACTCTATCTGGTCTTATAAGAAAGGTGCAGGAAGGCGGTTGATTAGCTCGCTAATAGAATTTGTAGCCCTATCTTTTCCGAAAATAGACTCAGTGGTAACGATGTCACCTAAATCAGATAGCGCACTGAAGTTCCATACCAACAACGGCGCAGAAATGTTTTCGGTTAACGAAGACACCATTAACTATTTGTATGAGATAACAGAAGAGGTCGTACTTCACTAATGATTATGTTTGATAAGCTTGAAGACGCGCTAGAAGAGGCTCAATGGTGCGCCGAAAACGAACAGAAAGTGTATATTATTAGGCGCAAGGGCGAGTGGTTTAAAGTCATGCCTAAACACCGAGTGCAAAAATATCACCTCAACATTGAAGTTGGTTACAAGGGGCGTAAATAATGTTTGTAGAAAATAGCTATGGTGTAAAAAAGTCTCTTCTTTCGGCTAAAGAAAGAGAGGCTAATCAAGAAAGTATTAGAAAACTTAGAGCATTGTGGAATGAGTTCGATAATGAAACACGTATGCGCGCGACGCAAACAATACGTTGTTTAGAAACTCAAGAGTTTTTCGGATGATTACCCCCGCGCTTATGTGCATAGCAATCGCCGTATACTTTGAGGCGCGGGGCGAACCCGGCGCAGGACAAGTTGCAGTGGCTCAAGTAATACGAAACAGAATTGAAGACCCACGTTACCCAGACAATGCGTGTGACGTGGTTAAACAGGGGTACTATTGGCAAGGCAACCCTGTAAGAAACAAATGCCAATTTAGCTTTTACTGTGATGGCAAGTCGGATGACCCGAAGAACAAACAGGCTTGGTTTAACTCGCTATACATTGCGCACTTAAGTGGGTTCGTACCTGATATTACAGAAGGCGCGACTCACTACCATAGTACAAAAGTGTTCCCACAGTGGGCATTCAACGGCGAGATAACCACTAAGATTAACAAACATATTTTTTACACAGGTATTAATTAGTGACTACAACCAAGATAGATCGGCCCACATTAAACGAAAAAGAAAGACAGCAAGAGAAGATAGCGCGGGATATTAAAAAATATCTAGCCAAAGGGGGTACGATAACTATATGCCCTGATCGTGCGTTTACTTTAACCGAAGGCCCGAAGAAACGGTTCGACGGTGGGCGAAACGATTCGTTAACCGACCCAACCAATCGAGATGTAGGTGCGATGCGCCCTACAAAAAAGGAAACATAAATGTACGAATACGAATGCACAATAAGGAGAGTGGTTGATGGCGACACTATCGACGTGGATGTTGACCTTGGGTTTGGTACTTGGCGTTGTGCTGAGCGCATACGTTTGTTTGGTGTTGATACTCCAGAATGCCGCACACGAGATGCTGAAGAAAAAGTGGCCGGACTCTTGGCAAAGAAATTTGTCGAAGACGTACTGCACGTCGGAGGAACCTACAAACTCCAGACCAAAGAGAAAGGTAAGTTTGGAAGATTCTTGGGAGTAATATTTATATCAGCCAGAACTTCAATCAACGCTGCCCTAGTTACAGAACACCTCGCTGTTGCGTACCACGGGCAAAGCAAACAAGAAATAGAAGACGCACACGCAGCGAACTATGAAATTCTAAAAGATAAGGGGTTATTGTAATGGACGTAGAAATACTAAATTTAGATAGGCAGTTTTCGGGAGAGCATAATGGGTTAGCTCCCGGTATGCACGTAGAGGTAGCCGAAGGGCAAATTTACACGGTGCAACGTGTTTGCCTTGACGATGAACAATGCCATGCCGCCGCTAAATACTCCTTAATTAGCCTCCTCGAAAGCACAGAAACAATGCTAGAAGATGCAAAAAACGGGAAGCCGCAAAACTTTTTCTCTACTGACGCTGAGGAAGATAAAGTTGCTATCCAAAAGCATGTGGACGCATTAAACCTAATCGCTGGTTTTTGGTTTGGGTATAGAGACGAGTATAAAGATGGGGTTAACATAAAGTGAATATAATAACAGTAGACTTCGAGACGTACTACGACAAGACGTTTTCTCTAACTAAGTTAACGACCGAACATTACGTACGCAGTTCTGAGTTCGAGGTTATAGGACTAGCAGTCAAGGTAAACAACGGTGAAACAGATTGGATAAGCGGGTCATTCGATGCGGTTAAAAAATACTTACACGCTAATTACGATTGGGAAGGTTCTGCTGTTCTTGCCCATAATACTTTGTTTGATGGCTCTATTCTTAGTTGGCTGTTTGATATTCACCCTAAGCTATATCTTGATACGTTATGTATGGCGCGCGCACTCCACGGTACGGAAGTTGGTGGCTCGCTTAAGTACTTGGCCGACATGTATGAGATCGGTGAGAAAGGCAACGAAGTAATACTTGCCCTCGGTAAGAACCGCGCCGACTTTACTGACGAAGAACTAGAGCGTTACGGCGACTACTGCATACAAGACGTTGAGCTTACCTATCAGTTATTCGAGATATTCTTAAAAGTATTCCCGAAGAAAGAACTAAAAGTAATAGACATGACGCTGCGCATGTTCATCGACCCCGCTTTGGAGTTAGATGTAGGTAGGCTAGAAGACCACTTAGATACGCTGAAAGAACAGAAAGAAAAGCTATTAGAGGAGTGCGGCATAGAGAAAGAAGAATTAATGTCCAATCCCAAGTTTGCTAAAGCACTTGAGTCGCTGGGCGTTGTGCCACCAATGAAAACGAGTTTACGTACAGGCAAGGAAGCGTTTGCTTTTGCCAAGAGTGACGAGGCGTTTAAGGCACTACAGGAACACGACGATGCGCGAGTGCAAGCCCTAGTAGCTGCACGAATAGGTTTGAAGAGTACACTAGAAGAGACACGCACTGAGCGGTTCATTGGTATAGGGATACGCGGGACTATGCCCGTACCGATTCGGTACTACGCTGCGCATACAGGCAGGTGGGGCGGTTCCGACAAGATAAACCTACAGAACTTACCCTCACGCGGACCAAATGCCAAGGTATTGAAATCATGTATTTGCGCCCCTGAAGGCTACACCTTGATCGAAGCTGACTCTGCGCAGATAGAGGCCCGCGTCTTAGCTTGGTTAGCAGGACAAGCTGACCTAGTTAGATCGTTTGAGAACGGTGAAGACGTATACAAAAAGATGGCAGCTACCATCTATAACAAGAAGGTAGACGAGATAGACGGCTCGCAACGGTTCATTGGCAAGACCACGATCCTAGGCGCGGGTTATGGCATGGGTGCGGTTAAGTTCCGCGATCAGCTAAAGGGTATGGGCGTCGAGGTAGAGGAAGAAGAATGTAAGCGCATCATACGTGTCTACCGTAGTGCTAACGCTAGTATCTCTCAGTTGTGGCGTGACGCACAGAACGGTCTAATGGGCATGTACCAAGGTGAACGGTATGGTGTAGGTAAGGCCGGGGTGTTAAAGGTGTTACCAGAAGTTAATGGTATGCGCCTGCCCTCTGGACTCATCATGCGGTACGAAGACTTGAAGGCCGAAGAAGGGGAGATGGGCTTACAGTTTTCATACAAGACGCGCAGGGGTAGGGTAAACATTTACGGCGGTAAGGTTATAGAGAACGTCTGCCAAGGCATCGCCCGTTGTGTAATGTCGGATCAAATGCTAATGATTTCAAAGAAGTATCCCATACTTCTTACTGTCCATGACTCTGTGGTATGCTGTGTTTCAGATAGCGAAGTTGACGAAGCTGCGGCCTATGTTGACTCATGTATGCGACACACCCCCGATTGGGCACAGGGCCTTCCGGTGCGTGGTGACGTGGAGATCGGAAAAAACTATGGAGAATGTACCGCATGGGTAAACCCACATGGTCATTTAGCAGCATAAAGACGTTCGACCAATGCCCCAAGAAGTATTACCACACCAAAGTACTGAAGGATTACAAAGAAGACTTTAACACCGAAGCCATACTGTACGGTAACGAGTTTCACGAAGCTGCTGAGCACTACGTACGAGGTGATGTCAAAGAGTTAGACCCAAGGTTTGACTACGCGCTAACTGCGCTAGACAAACTTAAAAACATGAAAGGCGAGAAGCTCTGCGAGTTTAAGATGGGGCTGACCGAGAACCTTGAGCCATGCGGATTCTTTGATGACAACGTATGGTTTAGGGGCGTTTCCGACCTTACGATATTAGATAGAGAAGCCGGTGTAGCTAAGATATTCGACTACAAGACCGGTAAGTCTGCGAAGTATGCGGACAAGGGACAGCTTGAGTTGATGGCGTTAGCTACGTTTAAGCACTTCCCAGAAGTAAAGGTAGTAAAGAGTGGTCTGCTATTCGTGGTGTGTAACGCGTTTATCAAAGAGACGTACACCATAGAGAACGAACCGGACTTATGGAAGAAGTGGCTTGGCGAGTACGGTAAGCTAGAGAAAGCGTTTGAGGTAGATACTTGGAATGCTAAACCCACAGGGCTTTGCCGCGCATGGTGCGTGGTACTAGAGTGCCCACATAACGGTAAGAGGTGACACGATGCCGTACAAGAATCCAAAAGATAGACCTAAGCAGAAGAACAAACCCGTCGATAGCCCTGAGTTTAAGGCTCGTATGGAACGCCAACGCGCTCGACGTAAGATGGATAAAGAAGGTAAGGACGCTAACAAGAACGGCAAAGCCGACAAACGCGAAGGCAAAGACGTTAGCCACAAGAAAGCTCTAAGCAAAGGTGGTAGTAACAAGGACGGCGTGACTGTAGAGAGCCGCAGTAAGAACCGCGCTCGAAACTATAAAAAGAAAAAGAAAACATCCTAGAAGAAGTAACTACAGGCGAGAATGATGAGAATAATAGACGGACGGGGCTTGCTCCTGCGGCTTCGCAACCCCGCTAAAATCACAACAGCAATACCGACAAGTAAGACTATAAGCGACACCGAAGTGCTAGTTAAGTGGGGTGTAGACGAGGCGCGCGTACTTAGGAACCTAAACGTAAAGGACGTGCCCTCACCTATTATGGGTATGTACGACTGGCCCGGTCGGTATAAACCTTTTGAGCATCAAAAAACTACCGCGTCTTTTATGACTATGAACCGCCGAGCCTTTTGCTTTAACGAGCAAGGTACAGGTAAAACAGCTTCTGCTATCTGGGCTGCCGATTTCTTAATGACACAGAAGTTAGTGAAACGTGTCTTGATTATATGTCCCTTGTCCATTATGGACTCTGCGTGGCGTGCGGACTTGTTTAACTTTGCTATGCACCGCACAGTGGATATCGCACATGGGAGTAAAAATAAACGTCGTGAGATAATCAACGGTGATGCTGAGTTCGTCATCATTAACTACGACGGTGTAGAGATAGTACGAGACGAAGTAGCTGAAGGCGGGTTTGATCTTATTATTGTGGACGAGGCAACCCACTACAAGAACGCACAGTCTAAACGATGGAAGGTGCTAGCTAGTGTGTTAAAACCAGAGACGTGGTTATGGTTGATGACCGGTACTCCTGCCGCACAGTCACCCGTGGATGCGTATGGGCTAGCCAAACTTGTTAACCCTAAAGGGGTGCCTAGGTTCTTTGGAGCTTTCCGCGAGATGGTAATGCACAAGGTGACGCAGTTTAAGTGGGCACCTAAGCCGACCGCTACTGATACGGTGTACAACGCGCTGCAACCTGCAATACGTTTCACTAAAGAACAGTGTCTTGACCTGCCAGACATGACCTATGTTAAACGCGAAGTGGCATTAACCGCACAACAGAAGAAATACTACGACCTCTTGCGCAAACAAATGATGGCTATTGCGGATGGGGAACAAATAACTGCGGCTAACGCAGCGGTCAACATGAACAAGCTGTTACAGATATCATGTGGCGCGGTCTATACGGATACTGGCGAGACAATAGAGTTTGATGTTAAGAACCGATACAAAGTTCTACGTGAAGTAATAGACGAGTCGAGCCAGAAGGTACTTATCTTTGTGCCATTCAAACACGTCATTGGTATCCTCAAAGAGAAATTAGCCAAAGATGGCATTACAACTGCTGTTGTATCCGGTGAGGTAAGCGCCAACAAACGTACTGCTATCTTTAAAGAGTTCCAAGAAACTAACGACCCCCGAGTACTTATTATACAACCGCAAGCTGCTGCGCATGGCGTGACACTTACTGCGGCGAATACAATCGTATGGTGGGGGCCAACCTCTTCGCTAGAAACTTACGCCCAAGCTAACGCGCGCGTACACAGATCGGGGCAAAAGCACCCGTGTACAGTAGTTCAGTTAGAAGGCTCTAAGGTAGAGAGACACATATATAAGATGCTAGACCAACGGATTAACGTACATACAAAAATGATAGATTTATATCAAGATATACTTGAACTATAAGCTAAACTGCACTATATTACATAAAACATAACTATAGATGGAGTATGATGACATGACAGACGCTGTTGTGACGGACCTTGACCGCCTCGTTTCGGTGTACGTAAAGATTCGAGACAAGAAGGCAGAGTTAGCTACTGAATTTACTGCCAGAGAAAAAGAGCTTAACGCTAAATTAGATACACTTAAGGCGGCGTTACTAGAACATTGCAAGGCTACTGGAATCGAATCTGTTAAGACCGCTTCTGGTACGTTCTGGCGCACCCAGAAGAAACGTTTTTGGACTAGCGATTGGGAAGCCATGAATAAGTTTATCGTAGAAAACGAAGTGGTAGACCTACTGGAGAAACGAATTAGCCAAGGTAATATGCGGCAGTTTCTTGAAGAAAACCCTGACCTACATCCCCCCGGATTAAACGCAGACAACGAGTACACCATAACCGTACGGAGAAAAAAATGACTGGCTTAGAAAATTACGTCCCCGTGGAAGAAGTTGCAGAACATCTTTCTGTAAAGGTGAGCACGATTCGACAGTGGGTAAACAAGGGTTTGATACCAAAAAATACCTACATAAAAGTGGGCTACACCTACCGCTTTAGTATTCCGGCTGTAGTTGAAGCGTTAAAACAAGAAGCCCCCGAAGAAAGTTCTGGGCAAATTACAGAACAGCTAGAGCTAGCGTTCGACGAGGACGAAGACGTATGACCGATAGCTCGGGTGACGTAGACCCCTTTGAAGCCTTACTTGCTGAACTTAAGCCCGAAGTTATTGCGCCTAAAGTTATTGAGCCTACGGCAGATGTTGCAGTTCTCGATCCAGAAGAAACGTCTACAATACTGCGTTTGAGTATTCGTGAAAGTTTGTTTCGTGTGACGGGGGAGGCAACAGTAGAGCTAGGAGACGACCCTCTTAAAATTGTTATCCTAAAAGCTGCGCCTTTATCACGTATGTATTACTCAGAAGCTTATACGGACGGGCAGAGTAAAGCACCTACGTGTTGGTCTACGGATGCAGGAGGGGGCCGCCCCGCTATACAAGTGCCAGTAGATAGTAGACAGGCGTCTGCGTGCTTAAATTGCCCCCAAGATATTAGGGGTTCGGGTAACGGTTCTTCCAAAGCGTGTAGGTATCAGCAACGTCTTGCTGTAATGCTAGCTAATAAAGATGGGGTTCTACAGCCCAACCAAGTTTGCCAACTATCTTTACCTGCAACAAGTGTGTTCGCTAAAGATAATAAAAAGAAGGGCCTACAGACGTACGCGAAGCTAATTGAAGATCAAGGCGCGTTACTGTCCATGATCCTGACAGAATTAAGTTTCGATAAAGATAGCAGTACGCCTAAGCTGTGCTTTAGACCTTCCCGAGTGTTAACTGACGCCGAAACTGGAGTAGTGAAAGATGTACAGAAAGACCCCAAGACTAAAAGATTGATTACTTTTAGCCCAAAGCCCTACGTAGACGATGGCCCTAGCATGGACAACGTATTTAGTACCGTAAAAGGCGATGGGGTGTACGTAAGAAGTTTGTAGTAACCGTAGTACCTGAACCATAACTTAGCCTTTATCGGCTAATGCTATTTTAAAAACCTTAAAGAGAGTGCAGATATGTCTAAACCAACTTACATGTTAAACAATGTGGAAGCCCTTTACCCAAAGCTAGATCAGCCCTATCATTTTGATCGGCAGGGTGGGAAAAACAAACAGGGAGCAAGCGTTCCATGCTTGGCTACTGCCCAAGGAGCTACGTACCAAGTCAATTTTAAAATGACATCGGCTCAAGCTAAAGATCTTTTTACCGCTATGTCTGAAGCTTATGACGAAAGCAAAGAAGACTCATGGCCCGCGCTAACAATGCCCTTTACAAAGACTGACGAAAAAATGTTTGTGGGTAAAGCTAAGTTACCTGCTTCGTTCGATGGCAGACCAACAAACCCACCTAAGCATTACGACGCTAACAATACTCCGTTAGATAGCGAGTTCCAGCTTACTTCAGGCAGCACTGTAAATGTGTTTGTGGAATTAGTTTCTTATAACGGAAGTATGGGTAATGGTGTATCTTTACGCTTGCGTGCGATACAAGTTATAAAGTACAAAGAGTACTCTGCGGCTTCGCCTTTTGAAACTCAAGAAGGGTTTACCCAAAGCGGCTTTGCCGCTAGCACAGAAAATCTCGATGCCGTGTTCGACACCGATGCAAAGCCTGTAGAAGAAGAGGTTGTCGAAGAACCTAAAGTTAAAGTTTCTAAAAAGAAACAAGATGCCCCCAAACCCGATGTTGACCTAGCTTCTTTGCTAGATGAGTTTGATGACTAATAATAAGCGGGTGCCTTCGGGCACCTGTAACTCTCTTTGATTTGGATTAAATAATGATGACGGACACCAAACAGTTCTTAAGTACGGTGTTGAGTGATGAGGGATTTTACCACGTAGCGGGAATCGCAAAGAACAAACCTATAAAAGAAAAGTTCTACGATTCGTTAGACGCTGCTATTGAGACTGCAAATAATTTTGACGAAGAGGGGCGCGATTCTTACTTTGCATTAGGTGTGTTCTTAGATGCAAATGAGGGCCGTACTGCGCAAAACGTGCGCGGACTAAAGGCACTGTTTCTCGATTTAGATTGTGGCAAAGGTAAGCCTTACAGCACGCAACAAGATGCACTTATTGCATTAAAAACTTGGTACAAGAAGTACGACATATCTCGTCCTACTGTGGTGAACTCAGGGCGTGGACTACATGTGTACTGGTCGCTAGATAAATCTTACACGCGCGAAGAGTGGTTACCTGTTGCTAGAGGCTTAAAGGCTACGTGTTTACAGGACGGGTTGCATATTGACGCCGTTGTAACTGCGGATGCAGCTAGGCTACTGCGCGTACCTAATACACGTAACTTTAAAGATTCTCCACCAAAAGACACCAATATAATTGTTTTAGGTAAGTCGGTAGTTTTACAAGAGTTTGCGGCTAAGTTGCCTACAACTTTGATACCAGTACTCTCCCCGAGAGACTATACAAACGCAGATATTGCGGACATGGCTAACGCAAAAGGCGGGGAGAACAAGTACACCTACAAGTTTGCTAACATACTAACGAAGACGGCCCAAGGTAAAGGCTGTGCGCATATAGAAAAGGCTGTACGTAAAGCAGACGAGCTTACCTACCCAGAGTGGACTCATGCCCTTTCTATAGCGAAGCGGTGCGACACAGACGGTGTGGTAAAGCAACCGGCAATACATTTAATATCAAAGGGGTACAGCGAGTACAGCCCTGATGAAACTGAAAAGATAGCGGCGTCTATTGACTACCCGCACCTATGCACTACTTTCGACAATGACTGTCCCGGCCTATGTGAAGGATGCCCAAACAACGGCAAGATAAAAAGCCCTATCACGCTATGCCGAGAACTTAAGCTAGCCGAAAGTAGTGAAGTAGAAGTACGCGGCTACGACGAACCAGAAGAAGCTCACGCTGAGCGCGCAGAAGAAGTTGTTAGCGCACCTAGTAATGCCGACAACGGTGATATACCGCCAAGCAAACCTAAGAAAGAATCTGTACTAGAAAAGATTAAGATACCCGAGTACCCGCCGGGGTATGCACGCCCAGAAGGCGGTGGGGTAGCAAGAATATCGCACGACAAAGACGGTAACCGCGAAGAAAAAGTCCTATGTCCTGACAACTTGTATGTGAAGAAGCGGATGATAGACATAGACGGCCCGTGCTACGAGATAGGCCATACGAGTGATTTTGAAGGCGAACGTACGTTCGTAGCGTCTCAGAAAGACTTAATGTCTACCGAAACTTTTCGCGGCACGATGAACGCTAACGACGTGCTAGTGATGCCCAGTACACAGAGAGAACTTATGGAGTACATAGCTGCTTGGATTACTAAACTTAAGCCCGAAGGGCCACCGATTAAAGTTAAGTCGCAGTTTGGTTGGTCGGAAGATGAGAAGTCTTTTGTAATTGGGGACCAAGAAATATTCGCTAACCGTATAGAACGCAATCCCGCAGGGTCACGCACCGCTCAGTATATGTCCATGTTCGGCAAGAAAGGCACGCTAGAGAGTTGGAAAGAGTCAGCTAAATTTTACGGGCAAAAGGGATTTGAACAGCATCAATACATGTTTGGGCTTTCGTTTGGTTCTCCACTGATGGAGTTCATGTCGGGCATAGCAGGCTGTATCTATAACCTTAACAGTCCTGAGACAGGCATAGGTAAAACCACAGGTATGTGGGGCGGCGCGTCGGTGTGGGGCAACCACAAGAAAATAGTGTTAATCGGTAAGGACACAGCTAACTCGGCTTGGAACCGTGCCGAAGTAGTAAAAAATCTGCCTCTGTACATTGATGAGGTGTCTAACTTTAAGCCCGAACCTGCTAGTGATTTCTGTTACTCCATTAGTGACGGCATGCAAAGAAACCGTATGAGTGGCAAGGGCGAGAACGCCGAGCGGTACAGGGGAGAACCGTGGTCATTAAACAGCGGCACTAGTGGCAATAGCAGTTTAACCGACACAGCGGGGGAGTATCGGTCGTCGCCAAAAGGCGAAGCAGCGCGAGTAGTCAGTTATCACGCTACAAAACTACTGAGCGGACCCAAAGATACGCTACGAGCGAATGACTTAAACGACCAGTTAGCCGCAAACTACGGCCATGCAGGGCCGATATTTATGCAACACGTTATGCGAAACAAGGCTTCGGTTAAACAACTCGTTCTTAATACCCGCTCCGATCTTGTTGTCAAATTAAGAGCCGAAGCCCACGAACGGTTCTGGATAGCACAGGGAGCTACTGTGTATGCGGGATGTGTTATAGCTAAAGAAATAGGTCTTATAGACTGGGACTTAGACAATCTGTGGAAGTGGATAATTGAGCTTATACGTAGCCAAAGAGCCGATCTTAAAGAGATGGATTTGGATATACACGACTTGATCTCGCAGTTCTACATGGACAACGCCCGCTCTATACTACGTATTACTAGCTCTGCGGACGCTAGAGACCCAGAACTACAAAACATAATTAGGCCAGATATGCAGGACATGCCTAACTTTAGATTTGTAGCGCGGCACGAGACGGACGTAGGGAAACTGTTTATACGTCTACCCCCGTTTAAGAAATGGCTAGCTGATCGCAAGTATGTTGAAAGCCAGATCAAAGGTTTAATCTTTGAGCACATGGACGGTAAGTACTCTAAAAAGAAGATGGGTAAGGGTACTAAGATGGACATAGGCACGACGCATGTAATCGAGTGCACGCTAAACCTAGACCCTGTAGCGCAAGCAGAAGGCGCTGATGCGGTTTAAGAGTACTGATATATCCCCTGACGGGGTGCGCATAGTGATAGATTGGGACGAGTTTGTAGTCGGTACGTCGGTCTTTGTGCCTTGCGTAAACACGAAACAGGCTATGCGCGACATAGTAGCTGCCAGTGGCATAGCCCATAAAGATTTAGTAAAACGAGTTTGTGTTGATAAGGGGCGGTACGGTGTTAGAGTCTGGCGTAACCGCTAGTAACTGTATGGAGTTGTATGGAGTTGTATGGAGCTTGCTGGTACTATAGTAGCTCATCATTCTCCCTAGTCATAGAGAGCTTAGCCCCCACTAGTTGGGGGCTTTTTTATGCGCGTTACTCATCTTCGTACAATCTGTCCCCGTACTGCCTTCTTGATTCTAGTAGGGACTGGATAAACCTACGGTCTGCCACGTTACCACCGAGTTGTTCTGCTATCGCAGAGCCTCTAGCGCGCGTTTTAATAGACTGGCGTAGGGTCTCGGCTTTTATTGCCACGTTGCCGTGCTTCTGGTTGAACTCTCGTATGTCCTCTATTACTTGCTCTTTACCTGCCTCGTCCCCGTTGTTATGGGCAAAAGCAAACCGATCTAGCAGCCCTTTACGCATACCGCCAACACCGGTAGTTACGCGGCGGTCTCTCGCTAGCTTGTCCTGCTCAGCACGGAACTTAGAGGGGGCAAAGCCCATCGTCTGTAGGATCGCATCTCCTACGGTAACCTCTCCGACAATAGCATCCCCGCGCGTAGTCTCGTAGCCCTCTGTAGCGTACCGATAGGCTTTCTTGCCGTTAGATATAGCAGTGGGTAGCATACCTTCTACAGCCCGCGTGTCGTTCCTAGGGTCGTCATCAAAGTAACGGGCTATGTTGGTGCCCAGTCGTATGCCAATACCTATCGTAGGTCCACCGAAAGACTCTAACCCGTATTGGATAGTGTTTTCTGGGCGGTAGTTACCTTTGTCTCGAATCAGTAGGTTGGTTAGGGCAACACGATCCGTTACGTCCGTACCAAAGTACTTAGCAACTGCGCCGTAAAAAGCACCTTCACCTAACGTTTTAGCTACTATAGTGTTTACGTCGTCTTCGTCCTCACCCAAAAACATGTTAGCAATAGCCGCGACGAGGCCGTAGAAGGGTACACCTTTAGCGCCAACTAGCGCCGCGCCGGTAGCATTCATGTATATAAACGCATTACGCAAGGCACGGTCTTCTTCTATCTGCTCTGGCGTACGGGTTGCCCCTCTGGCCTGACGCTGTATGGCGTTTAGCATATTCATTTGGATATACAGTATCTGGGCAGGGAAACGCTTAAATTGGTAGATGATGCTACCCACCCCACTTTGCGCCCAACGAGGAGCGGTGGCGAGTAATGCTGAGCTGTTTGCGTACTCCATAAACTCAATAGCTATCTGCGCGGCTTTTTCTCCGTGGGCTTCGAGCTGAGCTTCGGTTAGTTTATCTATGGGCTTACCGTACTTCTTCTCCATCTCTAGGATATAGGCGCTGCCCGCTGTAATCTGGCGAATAGCCCGTTCCGAATGGTTGAAGATGAAGCTAGATACGTAGGCTATCTTGTTTAGTAAAGGCGCAGCAGGGTTTTCGTAGTCTGCGTTCTCTGACGAAATAGTACGGGTGTCTAAACCCAGTTCTTTAAGTTTCGCTATTAGTGGCCCAAGCAGCCCCCCTTCTTTGTTTGCGTAACTAAACCCGCCTAGCTCAGATATATCGCCTACCTCACCTTCTTTTGTAATGCCCTCGCGCGTAACGTCGCCAAAGGATTGTAAGTACATAGTTGAAGCGCGAGACATAGCCGAGGTAGCGTTAACTAAACCGAACTTACCGGCCAGTAGTGGCCCCACGACCATAGGTAGGGTAGACATGTTTACCGCAGCAGAGGATACGTTAAAACCTAGCGTGTAGATAAACGATGAAGAGCGCAGTCTACGCGCCCAGTTAGGCAGGTTCGGGTTTTTAACGAACTCTAAATAGCTAGATAGTTTACCCGGCAAGGAGTTTGTTTCGGCAGGAGTACCTACGAGCGCCTTCATTACATCTTGTACTAGACGGTCGTCTGCGTTAGCTCCTGCCGCAGCTTCCTCCCGTATTTTATTGGCGACAAGCGCAAAGTCTGCATCAAAGGACAGATTCGCAAGGCTGTTAACCAGTGTAGGGTACGTATCCTCGAAAGCTTTAATAGCCTGTGTTTCGTAGCCTGCAAACCCTTCGCGGCCCATGTGCCCCTGTATTAGATTTTGTTCGGGTAACGACTTTATTAGCACGTCGTCAACAAAATCAATCGCCCCTTGAGGTAGGGTAACTTGCTTCTCTACGTCGTTTCCGTTTGCGTCTTTCTCAACGATCGTAACCGGCTTTTTAAGTTCGGCAAGTAGGTCAACTAAGAATCCTGTAGGGACATTAAACCCTTGAGAGGACATATCCGGACGGGGTTTTGGTTTAACAGACTCCGGCACTACATCCGTACGAGCTTTAAGGGCGTTTATAGCTACCTCGCGGAGACCTTTGCTCGGGTGCGAGCTAACCCCATACTTGACCTGCCCGTCTCTATCTTTGTACTCATACTCAACCCAGAATTCACCCGGACGATTAAGTGGGAAATAGGGGTCAATAACGCCAGAGGTAAGCAGCTTTCTAAACACTCTGTCTTTAACTGTAGCTTTAACACCGGCTTCTATGTCTAGTTTGTCTAACTTGTCGTCAATAGCGGCGAGAATATCCGCGTTAATTTGTTTATACATATCCCGCATTTCGCGGTAGGCGGTCTTTTGTGTGGGTGACAGCTTGTTGTACAGCCGTTGCGCTTCCTCGTACGCAGTAATGCGCTCTTGGGTAGTGTTTAGTTTCCTAACCCCGGCGAGGATGTTTGTCTTATCGAGGGCTTCTACTGCCTCATCGCGTTGCGCTTCCGTAGGGAACGTTACCTTTTCTACTACATTACCGTTGGTGTCTGTGTAGCTGTACCCAAAGTTTTTATAGCGGGCAGCCGGTTTAGTAGGGTCTACTTCCTCGATAGTGCTAAGCCCTACTAAGGTATTGTAGGTTTCTGTTGCTGCGCTATCGTCTTTAAACGCTTCTTTGAAATCACTTAGCTTATTGCCAAAGGTCTTCATTAACTCGTTGCGCTTGCCGTCTTGCTTACGGATAAAATTTTGGAAGTCTGCTGCTGATGGCAGCCTTTCTTTGATGAGATCGACTATGTTGTCCAAAGTCATAGCGTTAATCATGGTCACACGGGACTTAGCACCTAGCTCTTGTGCGTTACCCAGTATCCAATCTTTGGAATCTTTCAGCGTTTTACGTTTAGCAAGCGCCGTACCGCCGCCCATCATTTCGTAGGCCGCGCGAAGTGCGTCACCATCGGACAGTTTTTGTTCTACTACTGTAGCATCACGGGTTGATATGGACTCTGCAACGATTAAGTTCACGAAGTCTAACGCTGCGTCTGCTACGGTCTCAACTTCAGTGGTGGGCATACCAAATAGGCGTTTAATAGCATTAGTAAACCGTTGCCACGCAGTTAACTTAGACCCAGTGGGCTTATGCGCAGCTAGTGTGGCTCTGAAATCGGGATTAGTGTATACCTCGGCAGCAAAGTCTTTTAGTG
>Ga0208814_1000543_pt1 | contig 22479 bp, 31 predicted proteins | sample MalvirAntarct_55_FD_184253 | JGI IMG/M metagenome (GOLD analysis project Ga0208814, IMG submission 184253) | Marine viral communities from the Global Malaspina Expedition - Malaspina viral metaG Antarct_55 (SPAdes) (version 2) | ecosystem: Environmental > Aquatic > Marine > Oceanic | place...
AGGTATGAGCCCGAGTTTGACTGGGCAAAAGATAAGTACCCAAAGAAGGAGAGAAGAGACATGACTGCTGACGTTATCCCGACCACCAAGACCATACTTACTACAGGTAAGGGCAAGTATGTAGACATGAGGGGCATCAAAGCCTCTGTCATGGAAGATTATGGTGTAATGACCTTTGATACGACACAAGAGTACAAGTACCCTAGTGGTGGCGTGAAGGTTCGTAACCTTACAGAGAAAGGCTTCTGGGCTAAAGACGGGTTCAAGGGTGACGAGTTGTTCGGCATGAACTTCTTTACCGCTGGATCATCTAAGATGTTGACCATCACTGAGGGAGAGCTGGACGCCCTGTCTGTGTCGCAGATGCTTAAGTCTGGTACCTACACTAACCCCGTGGTGTCGTTGCCCTCTGCTACCCCCTCTAAGAAGCTGTGGGAGAACTGTAGTGAATGGATCAATAGCTTCGAAAAGATCATTATCAGTGTTGACGGAGATGAAGCTGGAAATGCTATTGCCACTAAAATTTCAAAGCTGTTCCCTAACAAGACCTACAGGGTGTCGCATGACAAGTACAAAGACGCTAACGAGTTTCTACAGGCTGGGGCTGGACAGGAGTTTAAGTCTGCTTGGTGGAACGCTAAGAAGTATGTTCCTGACAATGTTCTTAACACTGCTGATCAGTTCCTTAAGCTGTTTAGAGAAACTCCCGACCATCAGTTTGTGCCTACAGGTATCCAATCCCTTGACGACAAAATCATGGGACTCATGCAAGGTCACTTTACCGTCATTAAGGCACCCACTGGTATCGGCAAGACAGAGGTAATGCGGTACTTAGAGTACAACCTGATACAACGTAACGTACCATTCGCTAGTTGGCACTTAGAGGAGACAAAGCTTAGGAGCCTCTTAGGGCTTGTTAGTTACCAGTTGGGCATGAACGTGACCCGAAGAGACCTGATCGACGCTTGTGGTGCCACTGAGCAAGTGGAAGACGCCATCAGGAAGGTAGCTGCTAACGAGTGTATCTATCAGTTCTTCTTAGGTGACGGTCAGGGTACTGAAGAGTTGTGTGAGCAGATTAGATACTTCCGTGAGGCTTGCGGTGTTCGTTATGTATTCTTTGAGCCTATCCAAGATGTAGTCTCAGGTCGAAACGAGAGTTCTAAGGAAGAATTGTTGTCGGACTTGTCTGTACGGTTGTCTAAGTTAGCAGCAGAGCTTAACGTAGGTATCATCACTATCGCACACACTAACGATGATGGTGATCCGAAGTACTGTAAAATGATTGGACAAAGGGCTTCAGTTATTATAGACCTTAGTAGAGACAAAGAAGCAGAGGACGATCAGGAAAGAAACACAACTACCTTGAAGGTCGAGAAGAACCGCCCATGTAGTGAAGAGGGTTACGCTGGTTCACTACGGTTTAACATGGACACTTTTACTTTACAGGAACTAGACTATGGATAATACAGTGCCGATAGATGATGACATGGACGAGCAAGACTACTACAACTACAACGAAGTTTACACGGTGATCGTACCAGTACTTGACGGGCCACAGGACATCATAGTAAGGCTAGGCATGGACAGTGAGTACGACCCAGAAGCTTGGACACTACTGGGCGCCTACGGAGATACAGACGGAGAGGTCTATGATCTTAATATGGAGCAGTACTGCATGGCTATAGAGTTAGTGCAGACAATACACAGGAGATTGATATAATGCCAGAACTAAAGGAAGACTCTAGCGAGAAGGAAGGCTGGGTTTATGTAGGTCGTAAGAAGAGTGGGGAAGCTAAGTTTAGAAAGTACACTAATCAAACTTTAGAGCATGTTACAGCTTATCTGGACTCAAAAGAACTAACTTATTTTGTGTACGAAGACCAGTGTTTGATATTTATCTACAAGGTTAAAGAGCCAAAGAAAAAACACAGCCCCAGATATTCCTACTACTACACTACTGGGCAGTGGGGTGGAACATCGAGACGCAAGCACTACCACTCAGACGGTATTGAACACTTTGTTGAAAAGTACTACAAAACTTATGACGAAGAGAAGGCATACTGGGATGCAAAAGAAGGGGAAGACACATGACTGTATTCGACATTGAAACTGACGGGTTCTTGGACAAGCTAACCAAGATACACGTTGTAAGCTATAAGACCCCTGACATGCTAGACCCTGTGTCTATCTTTGACTATGATGAAATGCGAAAGTTCTTCTTGAGCCAAGACACGCTCATCGGACACTTCATTGTAGGCTTCGATGTTCCTGCTATCGAAAAGGTCTTGGGCATTAAGATTACTGCAAGACTTATCGACACACTGAGTGTCAGTTGGTACCTGTCACCAGACAGGGGCAGTCATGGTCTTGCATCTTACGGTGAAGACTTCGGTGTGCCCAAGCCTATAATAGAGGACTGGGACAACATGTTCAGGGACGATTATGCTCACCGTTGTCAGGAAGACGTTAAGATCAACTTTCGTCTGTGGTCGATACAAGAGCAGAAGCTTGACCGTTTGTATCTTAACGACTTCGACAAGTTTAGGTTCTTAGACTACCTGACAACCAAGATGCAGACTGCTAGGGAGCAAGCTGACAATGGCTGGCGTTTAGATCATGTCTTAGCTAACGACTTGTTAGTTAGGTGGGAAGCAGCCAAGGCAGTTAAGGTCGATCAGTTGGTGCAAGTTATGCCCCATAAGCAACACTGGGTTATGAAGCACAAGCCGTCACTAGATCGTATGACCCTTAAGAATGGCTTACCTTCTGCTGCTGCAACTAAGTGGTTTGAGTTGTTGGCTGAGGCTAAGTACCCCATGACTACAGAGAGCCTACGGCACTGCCACAAGACTGATCCAGCTAACCCTAATTCACCAGATCAGGTGAAAGAGTGGCTGTTCTCTATGGGCTGGGAGCCCTGTACGTTTAACTTCATCAAGGAGGGTGATCCTGTCAACATGATTGAAAGGAAGGTACCACAAATCCGTAAGGACGGTGAACTATGTAACAGTGTTAAGCGTCTTATAGACGTCAATGAAGGTGTAGCCCTACTAGACGGTCTTACTGTGTTGTCGCACCGTATCGGTATCGTCAAGTCGTTTATCTCTTGTGAGAGAGGCGGGTTCCTCAAGGCTACCATCAGTGGTCTGACTAATACCTTTAGGTTCAAGCACTCACGGCCTTTGGTTAACCTGCCTTCAGTGGACAAGCCTTACGGTCAGGAAATCCGTAGCTGTCTGATAGCAAGGGAAGGTATGACCTTGTGTGGTGCTGATATGGTTAGTTTAGAGGATACTACTAAGCGTCACTACATGAAGGCTTTTGACCCTGACTACGTTAACGAAATGTCTAAGGAAGGGTTTGACCCTCACCTTGACCTTGCTAAGTTTACTGGTGCTGTCACACAGGAAGACATTGACAAGCACAACTCTGGTGAAGTTAGCCTTAAGGCTATTCGTAAGAACTACAAGGTGGTGAACTACAGTGCCACGTATGGCGTAGGAGCCTTTAAGCTGGCCCGTGAGACAGGCCTTACACAAACGGCAGCAGCTAACCTACTAGAAGCTTTCTGGGCTCGTAACTGGTCCATACAGAATGTAGCTAACAACGCTAAGGTCAGGGAACTGATGGGCAAGACTTGGATACAAAATCCTGTGTCAAAGTTTTGGCATGTGTTGCGTAGTGACAAGGACAGGTTCAGCACACTAAACCAAAGCACAGGTGTCTACTGCTTTGACACTTGGGTTAGTTACGTCAGGGCTGCTGGTGTTAAGATACTTGGGCAGTTCCATGACGAGGTAATTGCAGAGATACCAAAAGGTGACGAAGAAGCACTAGCTACTACACTAAAAGTCTGCATGACTTACACTAACGACCATGTAAATCTAAACATACCATTAGGCATCGACTATTCTTTTGGTAAAAGTTATGCAGAAATTCACTAAAGGGGGTTGAAAGACCTCTTATCACTACTATATACTATAAACACTCAGACAAAGGAATGTAAAATGAGTAAAGCAAGAACTATCGTGATGAACGGCTTCGTAGAGTATGCACGGGTCTTCAAAGAGAACATGGATAGCAACCCTGACTTCCACCCTACAGGGCAATTTAACATGAACTTCTATCCGTCCACAGATGCAGACTTAGAAATGTTCTGGGAAGCTGGCGTAGCAAAAGAGTTCCGAGGACACAAGCGTCTTAAAGACCCACGTAACGGTGATGGGTATGGTATCGGCCAGTACATTCGTCTCAAGCGTGACAACGTAAACCCCGTAGCAGAGGCACTGGGTGGCGCCCCACAGGTTGTTAACTGGTCAGGTGATGAGTTGACTAAGGGTGCTGCTTGGTCGTTCGCTGACGGTGAGCTGGGTAACGGTACTGAAGTGCGTGTCAAGGTCACTGTGTATGGTGAAGGTGATCGTACAGGAAGCCGTGTCGATAAGATCGGCGTGACTAATTTGGTACAGTACCAGTCCACCGTATCAGAGGATGGCTTCTAAGTGAAGCTTATTACCCTTAGCCAAGAAGCATGGGGGCCTGACGATAGTCGTGAGGCTTCCTACTCATCTTCTAATGTAAACACTATTGAAGACTTCCTAGACCACTGTCAGAACGTGGCTAGGGTTGCTGGGTTTGGAGACTTAGCTATAGGCTCAAAGTACATGGGCGGAGAAGAAGTATGGTCCCAGTTTTAAAGACTATCGTGGATGGCGACATAGTGGCATACCGTGCTGCCGCCCACAAAGTAGAAGACAATGACGGTAAGCGTGAGTGTACTGCGGTAGAGGCCTTAGAGTATGCTAAATCGTTTATGAAAGAGATACTGGCAGAGTGTTCCTTCTATAATGACAGTCGTGACTACTCTGTCTACCTAACTGGCAAGGGCAACTTTCGTTTCGATATTGCAAAGACTGCGGTCTACAAAGGAAACAGAAGTGATAAGCCTAAGCCGCCCATGTTGCCAGTTATTCGCAGGTATCTGTCTGAGGAGTGGGGTGCTATTACCTCAGAAGGAGAAGAAGCAGACGACCTAATAGCTATAGACGCAGCTAACACTGGCTATCGTGCAGTTGTAGCTACCATCGACAAAGACATGCTGCAAATCAAGGGCCTTCACTACAACCTAACTAAGAAGACCTTTACCTATATGGACAGGTTTGACGGACTACACTGGTTCTACAAACAGATTCTTATGGGGGATGCAGCAGATAACATCAAGGGTCTACACAGAGTGGGTCCAGTTAAGGCAGAGGACATGCTAGTTCATTGCACTAACGAGAAAGAGTTGTATCACGCTGTGGTACATCGGTATGACGGAGATGAAGAGAGGGTACTGGAAAATGCCCGACTACTGTGGCTAAGACGAACGGAGGGAGAGTTATGGGTTCCGCCGCATCATCGAAAGCCAAAGGCCGCTTAGGTCAACAAGAGATAAGGGATAAGATACTGAAGACCTTCCCAACACTAGAACCTGACGATGTTAGGTCAACGGCTATGGGCCAACAAGGGGAAGACATTCAGTTAAGTCCAAGGGCAAGAGAGCTTATCCCTATCTCTGCTGAAGTAAAGCGCAGGAAGAACTTGAAGACTATCTATGACTTTGTTGACCAAGCCAAACAAGGCGGTGAGTATGAGCCAGTAGTTTTCTTTAGGGCAGACAGACAAGAGTGGCTAGTAATCACTAAACTAGATCACTACATGGAACTACTAAAAGGATGGAAGACATGACTATAACTAAGTTACTAAGCGAACCCAGAGTAGATGAACGGGGTTTAACAAAGGTTCTTGTTGAGTATTTGGGTAAACCTTTAGACATGACCCTAGCAAGTTACTCTGCTAAGGCAGTTGTAGATCACTTTAAGCACACGAACACGCCTTACATATTTGGCTATGAAGGCGCCTAATGTCCGTATACCATAGCGACCAAGAGTTACTTGGTGTTGTGGAAGACTTTGGGCTACTTCAACTAATGTTAGACGCAGGTTTGACACAGGATGAAGTAGCCCTTCACTTGCACCACACAGGTTTAATAGACTTAGATGAGTACTTAAATGAGGAGGACTACTAAGATGATTACCCAAGATGACATAGACGCCTTCATGGAGATGAAATCTGACATCTCTATCACCCAGTTTCCCATATTTGCTGATGCGACACCACAAGAGATGGTTACACAGTTCGTTGACCATATGGGTCAGCCTATGGACAAAGAGTACAAGCTGGGCTCAGACTTAGAGGACTTTAGGTTTACCTTAATACGTGAGGAGTTCTACGAGGTTGTAGACGAGACAGAGCCACACGCTAGGTTAAAAGAGTTAGCTGATCTGCTGTATGTAGTGTACGGATATGCTGTTACCTTTGGTTGGGACTTAGACGAAGCATTTAAGCGGGTACATGAGTCCAACATGTCAAAGTTGGATGAAGATGGTAAGCCCATTAAAGACCAACACGGTAAGGTTATGAAGGGTCCGAACTATAAACCACCTAACTTGAAAGACTTAGTATGAACTGGCTCACTAGGTACTGGAAATACTTACAGACTTGGCGGCTACACAGGGCGACCATAAAGCAGCTAAACACTCTGCCAGACTCTATCTTAAAAGACGTAGGCATTAACCGTGGTGACATTAACCGTATGATCTGGTTAGACGAAGATATTATTCAAAGGGGAAAGAACAAAGATGAAAAGTAACTATCTACCAACAGACTACCAAACCTTTATTGCGACCAGCCGTTACGCTCGGTGGCTTGAAGGTCTTGGACGTCGAGAGACTTGGGGCGAGACAGTAGGTCGGTACATGACTAATATTGCTGGCAAGTACCTAGCCGATGACCCTGATACTATGGGTCAGATCGAGTCAGCTATTCTTACCCTATCTGTTATGCCGAGTATGCGGTCACTCATGACTGCGGGTATTGCTGCTGAACGTGACAACACTTGTATGTACAATTGTAGCTACTTACCCGTGGATGATCCTAAGTCTTTCGATGAGGCTATGTTCATCTTGCTTTGCGGTACGGGGGTTGGTTTCAGTGTTGAGCGTCAGTTCATCAGTAAACTCCCTGAGGTTCCTACGCTTTTCGAAAGCGAAACGACTGTCGTCATCAAGGATAGCAAGGAAGGCTGGGCTAAAGGTCTCAGGCAAGTGTTGGCACTCCTATGGGCTGGTGAAATTCCTAAGTGGGATGTGTCAAAAGTTCGCCCTGCTGGTGCTAAACTTAAGACGTTTGGTGGTCGTGCTAGTGGTCCTGCTCCTTTGGTTGACTTGTTTAACTTTGCAGTCACTACATTCAAAGCCTCACAGGGCCGTAACCTGTCAAGTCTTGAGTGTCATGACCTTATGTGTAAGATCGGTGAAGTTGTCGTTGTAGGGGGCGTTAGACGCTCTGCTATGATCTCTCTGAGCAACCTGTCAGATGATCGTATGCGTTACGCTAAGTCTGGGGATTGGTGGAAAACTGAAAAACAACGGGGCCTAGCTAATAACTCTGTAGCCTATACAGAAAAGCCTGATAGTATGTCCTTCATGCGTGAGTGGACCGCACTTATGGAAAGTGGGAGTGGTGAACGTGGTATCTTCAACAGACAAGCATCAGTTAAACAAGCTGCAAAAAATGGCCGTAGAGAGTCTTGCTACGACTTCGGAACAAACCCCTGTTCGGAAATCATTTTACGCCCAAATCAGTTCTGTAATCTCACGGAGGTGGTCATCCGTGCAAACGACACTGTGGCAGACCTTGAAGACAAAGTCCGCCTTGCGACTATACTTGGAACCATACAGTCAACCTACACACACTTCCCGTATCTGCGAAAGATGTGGAACACAAATACCGCAGCAGAACGACTGCTCGGTGTGTCACTCACAGGGATAATGGACAATAAGCTAATGACACTGGCTAATGATGACCTGTCAGAAACTTTGGAGCATTTAAGGGATGTGGCTATTTCTACTAACGCTGAGTGGGCTGAACGTCTTGGTATCCCTCATAGCACTGCTATTACTTGCGTCAAGCCCAGTGGAACAGTTTCCCAACTGGTTGACTCAGCTTCTGGTATTCATGCTCGTCACAGTCCCTATTATATCCGTACTGTGCGTGGAGATAATAAAGACCCACTGACTCAGTTTATGATAGATCAGGGTATCCCTAATGAGCCTGACGTTATGAAGCCTGATGCTACTACAGTGTTTAGCTTTCCTATGCAGTCTCCTGTGGGCGCTGTTCATACTGCTGACATGACTGCGATTGAACAGCTAGAGATGTGGCTGGCGTATCAACGTCATTGGTGTGAGCATAAGCCTAGTGTTACGATTAACGTCAAGAAGGCCGAATGGCTAGAGGTAGGTGCCTTCGTGTACAAGCACTTTGATGAAATGTCAGGTGTATCGTTCTTGCCTTTCGATGAGCATACGTATCAACAGGCGCCCTACCAAGACTGTGACAAAAGTCACTACCTTGAGGTCACTGACACCTCACCTAAGAGTATCGACTGGACTAAGTTATCTGAATATGAGGTAGAGGACAACACCAGTGGCATGCAGACTATGGCTTGTACTGGTGACGTCTGTGAAATGGTGGATATTACATGACAGAAGTAAAGAAGCGGTTTGAACAAAGTTTGTACGATAGGTTTGACAACCCTGCTAAGGTCAAGCTTATCGAAATCTTGGAGAGGCAAGGACACACAGTGTCTAACGTCAAAGAGAACTACTTTGCAGATGTAGAGACTACAAAGAAGGGTATCGTCTATTACTCGGAGGGTGAGGTTAAGAGGGCTTGGTCTGAGGAGTGGCCTGATGATTGGGCAGAGATACGGATACCTCATCGTAAAGAAAGGTTGCTAAAGAAATACGACAGTAACGTAAACTTCTATGTCTTTAACGTCCACTTAACACAGTGCTGGATGATCAGGGGGCAGCAAATGACAGAGGAGACTGTCAGGACTGCTAAGGGTAGGTACATTCAAAAAGGTGAGTTATTCTACCATATTCCATACAAGGAAGCGGAGTTAATCAGACTGTGACACAGCAGCAACCCAAGACAAGACGTAAGACAACTTATAAAGGTGCAGATCAGAAGGCAACTTCTGGCCTCACCCCTAAGACCACTAAGCAAAAGGAGTTCATAGAAGCCCTTAGAGACTCTACACAGGTCTTTGTGTTAGGGCCAGCAGGTACAGGCAAGACTTACATCACCGCCACAGTAGCTGCTGACCTCTACACTACTAAAGGTATAGACAAGATTGTTATCACTAGGCCTCACGTAGCTGTAGGAAAAGACTTAGGGTATTTGCCCGGCTCTTTAGAAGAAAAGACTTACCCTTGGGCCTTGCCAGTCTTAGACGTGCTAATCAAACACTTGGGTAAGGGTACAGTGGAAACAGGTATTAAGTCTGGTAATATCGAAATGGCACCACTGGCCTTAATGAGAGGTCGAAGCTTTGAAAACGCCTTTATCATAGTTGACGAGACTCAGAACATAACTACCCACGAACTTAAGATGTTGTTAACTAGGGTAGGGGAGAACTCTACTATCGTCCTTAACGGTGATGTTCAACAGTCGGACTTAAAGGAAGCAGATGGGTTGTCTAAGGTGATCCACCTAGCTAAGAAGCACTTGTTGCCTGTATCAGTTATTGAGTTTGGGGTTGACGACATAGTGCGAAGTGATATATGTGCCCAATGGGTACGTGTTTTTATGAAGGAGAACTTATGATATACGTGTATGTTGTAATACTTAGTGTGTGGGAGGACGGGATACCTGTCTACTCGGTGAGAGCCCCTAATGCGGTGTATAAAACGGAAGAGAAGTGCCAAGCAGTGAGAGAACTAAACATGCTATACCTGCTTGAGACATCACCAAACCCTGCAGCAGAGTTCCGCAGTCTCTGCGTGGGGATGCAATTTCAAAACCAGAAGCCTAAAGGAGATTTATAATGCAAGTTAAGGGTACAGTACAAGCGGGTCAAACTAAGATCGTATTAGGGGAAGGCTCTACGTTTACTCCAAGGGGCCAACCCATCCCCCCTCTAGGGCACCCTATGAAGACGGTACAAGAAGTTAAGCCGACAGAGAAGGACTGACAATGGCTAAATGGAGAGAGATGATCAGTGACTTTGACAGTGACATGGTTAACCACCCGCCCCACTACGGGACAGGTTCCATTGAGTGTATTGAATACATCGAAGACTTCTTAAACGAAGAGGAGTACATCGGGTACCTACGTGGGAATATTGCCAAATACTTACACCGATGGCGATACAAGAACGGTATAGAAGACCTAAAGAAAGCCCAGTGGTATGGGAACAGGTTGATGAAGGTGGTGGAAGATGCCTGATGTTGTGTCTATTATACTGGTAGTTCAAACACTACTGATTCTCTGGTTAGCAGGTAAGGTAGATAGGCTAGAAAAGGATATAGACTTTAAGATGAGGGTTCCTATGTATGCCCTCTTTAGGCACTTAGACGAAGAGCACGACAAATAAAAAAAGCCCCCGTATCCTTAATTGGACGCAGGGGCTTTACTTTGTGTATTACTTTTTGTTATTAGTGTTGGATATTAAAGCTGCTTGCTGTTTAATTAGTTGTTGCTGTTTCTCTAGCTCAAGATACTGCTTGTCTAGCTCTGACGTTTGCGGGAACTCTAGTACCTTACCGCTTTCCAAAGAACTTACTCACAGACCTCATACCTATGCTGGCACTAACGATACCCCCCAAGGCAATCTGATACCACTGGGGCATAACCTCAAGTGAAGCAAAGCCTCGGGCTACTATGTCGTTGCCCCAATCTCCACAGAACGCAAGTATGAGTGGGATACTGAACAGTAGGGTGATCCATTCGTCCTTCCAACTGTTCTCAGTAGCTCTCATAGCTTCTATGTCCCAGTCAATCTCACCTGTAAGCTGCTTCTTCTTTATCTCAGCCTCTGTCAATTTGACCTGTGTCTTACCGTCTATGATGCTTGTAGCAAGCCCTGTGAGGCTGCTTATGAGGGCTCCTATCATTTTTCATGTCCTAACCATACAGCAAAGGCTCCGGTCATAGCACCTGTCACAGTGGCTGTGAGAGCAGTGGCCTGTGAGGTCATAAAATCAGGGGGTAAGCTCATGAACCAGAACAGTACATGTATGTACATGTATGTCATAACCAGCATCATAATACGAGGAAGTATCTTCCAGTGCAAAAGTCTTTCCATAGTTACAGTCATTCATCGTCCTTTCAAGCCATCTATAATCTCTTGTGCTGAAGGCCTACGTTTCTTAAAGTCGTACACACATTCAAACCTCTGAGGGCATTGTCTGTAGGCAGCACCGTACTCGTACTTAGGTATCAGGGGTGTGGGGTAGTATGTAGCAGAAGACCCGTTAGGGCCACGGTACCAACACTGTTGTATACCCATTATAGCAATACGTTTCCACAACTTGCAGATAACCATACGTGGCTCTTTAGCCTGTGTACCCACAGTGGAAAGCATCAGTAGTATGACGAACATTTTTACCACGAACCTGTACCCTTACCTATTAAATATGTGCCTAGAAAAACAAAGCCTATAATGCCAAGGGACAACAAGAAGAGGGCTATGTTGTTAATGATTTCTTTCTTAGCTTCCATTGCCCTGTAGACAGTATCTTCACGCTCTTTGCGTATCTGACGTCTGAGCTTGATCATCTCTTCCCAAGTAGAGGGTCCGAACCTCATGTTCAGTAAGAACATCAACTCTTTCTCCTGAGCTGCCAGCTTCTTCTTGTGGACAATTATATCAAAGGCTTCCTTCTCTATACTATCGCCAGCAGTTAGCTTCTGTATAGTCGAAGGGGCCTTTCTTTGTTGCTCTGCCTTATGGAGATCAGAGGCGGCACCAAACCACTCTCCTAGCTGCCCCATAACGTCTTCTATCTCTCTGCCATGTTGCACCAGCTTCTTGGTCATAGTGAACGCAGCAGTACAGGCTGATATGGCCGTTATGGGGTCTAGCATTAGTCTCTCTCCATTACCTCAAGCATCCTTTCAAGGGACTCTTTAATTCCCTTTATGTTCTCTTCTATCTTGCCTAACTGCACGGCTTGGGTAACTGAGGATGTTTCAACAGCCTTAACATCGGCACTTATTCTAACTATCGAGGCGTAGTTGGCATCTACGTCTGCCCTCATCTGTGAAATAGCCCAAACTATCATTGCGGCTTGCACTACCAAGGCAAACATAAGACTTGCCGATATATTTTTATTCATTACCCAAAATTCATCCCCGCTAGTCACAGGGGTAGGCTTTCCAATCTAGTTGGAAGTGAGGCCCATCAGGGAACTTCTTCCAGTCGCCACCCCAAACAATCTTAATACCAAGCTCCTCTGCTGCTGCCTTCATCGCATCCCCAATAGGGTAAAACTCATCCCATTCCCACGACACAGGGTAAGGTACAACATCTACTGCATGACCCGTCAGGTGACGAGACTTTAGTGTAGTTGACTTACCTGTCTTCTTAAGTATACGCTGACGTTCAATGTTACGAACACCCTCCGTTACACTAAAGTCCTTTTCACTAATCTCTAATGCTCTTTTAACAACAGCAACCATGTCAGGGTGTACCCCAGACAAGTTCTGTCTACTTCGTAGTCCTAGTGTGTATCCCATTGTATTTCCCTCTACTTTAGTACTTTGTAAACCGCAGGTCCGCCTTGGCCGCTTTGGGACGCTATTGTCCCTGTAATTCTCCAGTAATGATCATCCGGTATTATTACCCACGCACGCCTCCTACCCCCACCAAAACTATCACCCTCGTCAACATAACCCGGGCTGAACACAAGCGTGATCCACGTGCTGTTGTCGGAAGAAACCTGAAAACTTGCAGTATTTCCTACGCCTGAAAACTCAGCAAAAACTTGTATCGGTACGCCCTCAGTGTTTCGACCATCCTTAGTGTTTGCCTGCCAAGATTGGCTTACACCAACACCGCCACTGCCACCAGAAGCAGCAGCCCAAGTCAAGCCGCCTGCGTTTGCGCTTTGGGCTGTAAGGACGTAGCCATTTGTAGGGTTATTGCTGACCTTTAAATTTGCTTCGTCTACAATATTGCCGGCAATAACAGTTGCACCGTCAGCGGTACTGGTGACTTCACCAGAGTGGTTAGGGTGAGTGTAGTTGTTTGCGCTTGCTGCGATGCCGTTTAGTTTCGTATGGTCTGTATCTGTAAACACGTTTGAGTCAGATGCGGCTTCAACAGCTGCTCTAATCTCAGCGTTGGTCTGGTCAGCAGTAGCAGTAGTTTCAATATTGCCAAGTTTCGTATGGTCTGCATCTGTAAACACGTTTGAGTCAGTTGCGGCTTCAACAGCTGCTCTAATCTCAGCGTTGGTCTGGTCAGCAGTAGCAGCAGTTTCAATATTGTTAAGTTTCGTATGGTCTGCATTGGTAAAACTGTTTTCACTCAGCTCGCCATCTTGGATCGAGTAAACGGTGTCACTGTCCGAATTGCCTGTGCCAGCGCCAATAAGTGTGCGAATTTCCCCAGCCGTGATATTCGTGTTCAGGCTAGGAACTGTGCCATTGCTAGTAATAGCCGCAAGCACAGGAGTAGCCGCAGTCGCCCATGCTATGTCGGTCGCCGTGGCGGTCAATATTTGCCCATTTGTCCCCTTTGATAACCGAGCTGTTCCTGCTGCACTTCCGTACAGGATTGACCCCCGAGTTATGGAATCCAACTGGTTAATCTCTGTAGTTGTAACAGTTGCACCTGCAAGTTTGTTAAGCTCTGTAGTTGTAACAGTCGCACCTGCAAGTTTGTTAATCTCTGCAGTTGTAACAGTTGCACCTGCAAGTTTGTTAAGCTCTGTAGTTGTAACAGTTGCACCTGCAAGTTTGTTAAGCTCTGCAGTTGTAACAGTTGCACCTGCAAGTTTGTTAATCTCTGCAGTTGTAACAGTCGCACCTGCAAGTTTGTTAAGCTCTGCACCAGTGGCACTTATGGCTGTGCCAGCAAGAGTTAACCCCTGCGTGGTAATGGACAACACATTGTTAGAAGCCTGATCTAGTACAGCTATGGATATCCAAGCATTGTTAGCCTCATTACGTACCTTAAGTATGTTAACGTCAGTTTCATACCACCACTGGTTAGCATGAGTAGTAGAGGGCTCTGTACTACCGGAGGAGTTAGAGGCTAAGGCAACAAGGGCATTATTAAGGTCTGTCCTAGTGGCTGGGAAAAGTTGATTCCCAATGGTAAAATCGTGTTGCGACATTACGTCACTTCCTTTCCGTAGCCCTGAGCTACATAGTCTAAGGTTGCAGAGTTTGTACTAACTGAGTTGCCAGTAAAGGTGTTTATGGTAAACCCAGTTCTAGTCTTGTTTGTCATGGTGTACCTGTCTCCGTTAGCTAAATTGGCTAAAGATATTCCTACAGCTGGGGCAACCTTGAATGGCGTGGCGTACGTTACGTTTTTAGTTCCAGTAAAGACAACACCACTCTCAGAAGCGACCCTGTCGGGCATGTCCACAACAACAGCCAGTTCTTTGACAACAGGACTTGCGTTGACGTTAGTAGAGCCTAACACAACCCTAAACTCAAAGGCCCGTGCAGTTACATCAGCTACACTAAGGGGAAGCCAGTCAGTCCAAGTAGGTGAAGCGGTAGGGTCCCCTGTTGTGTGTCGCAACTCTAAAGATACAGATGTATCGTCAGACCCCACGGGGCTCTGATAGTCAAAAAGACCCGACCTACTGTCAAACGTACCTGTAGCAGCATCAAAAGTTTCCTTGTAGTCGAACCTACCAGTAAGAAGGGTGCTGCTAAGTCTGCTGGTAAAAACAGCCCCAAGGTCTATGCCACTAGAAAAGTAGTACGTCCCAGAACTTACAAACTGCCCACCTGTAAACTGTAGCACAAGGTGGTTGGGGGCGCTGGCAAGCTCAAAGCTAGAAGACTCTTTTTCCAAGTTGGTGAGTGTGCCAGAGAACGAGGGGCTTTCTTGACGAGTTTCTATTAAGTTTAACTGCTCTAAGCCTGCGCTGGTAGTTATAAACTGAGCAGCGTTGTTGGAGACATTAGAGCCACTAAACGTATCATCTACAGCTTTAATAAAGTAAGTGCCTGTACCAGCGTCTTGGAGGACTAAGTTGTTAGTGCCTGCAGAAACTTCAGCTACAAGAACAGAGGAGTCGTAGTCTGAGCCACTGGGTTGTGGAGAATACTTAATAATGTAGTGTGCCAAATCTAAGTCAGGTACTGGTGTCCAGCTAAGGTATAGAGTTGTGCCTACCACGCTGCCCGAGAAGTTAGTGACATCAGCAGGCGGCAACCCCGGAAGACTAACTCGGTGTCTTAGTGTATAAACCCAATCACCGGTAACTCCCAGAGTGTTAGTGCTCCTAACTCTGATGTCATAGAGGGTCTCTAGTATAGAGGGGACCTCAATCCTCTCTGTGCCAACAAAGCTACCCAGAGTCCCTACCGATGTAAAATTCGGGTCAGTAGTAAGAGACTTGTTGATCTGCACCTCTGCAGAACTTAGGGTACTACTTGTGTTGGTTACATCAAGTAAAAGAACTCCCATGCTTTTACCCAGAATCTTCCTAATCTCTTGGCTTGGGGTTATTGTAAGAGTAGGTGTCGCAAAAGGGTCCAACAGGGTCGTGTTGTCTCTCTCGTAGACTACGCTGTCGAGAACCTCGTCGTAGACAGACTGTGCAGTTTCTCTCAGAGTCATGGTAACTTGTAGGTCTTGTTGACCTGTCATTCCAAACGACCAAGTTATTACTTGAAAGTGCTTATTAGTCCAACCAAACCTTGTGTTAGTGAGACTTACATTGTCACCAACCTGTAGTCCTAAAGTCCTCAGGCCAAAAGAGGCGTTAATAGTAAGTTGCTGCCTGTTACTCTCTAAGCTGATCCGAGCAATTCGCCTCGCTTCGATACTGTTATCCGTAAAGGGTAAGTCTACGTCAGCAACAGCCTCCTGACCACCGTCAACGACGAGGAAGGGGTTGGGGTTTGCTACTGTGTTTTCAGGAACCTGTGGGTAGTCAGTAACTTGCCAATTAGATTCTGCCCCACGAAAGGTGCCCTTTACAGTGTTGTAGTTGTCTCTACGAGAATGACGTGTGCTTACTTCTATGGGGGACCGAAGGTCATCCTCATTTAAGCTCATCACGGGGTTTGTCCAATAAGCAGGTTTCATACGCCACTTACCCTGAGAGTACCACAAAGAGCCCCCCATACAAGTTAACAGGTCACTTAACAGGTCGTAGGGTGTCAGTGCAGTAGTAAAAGAGCCATTACAAGTGTACCGAGTAGTGCCATCATCTGTGTTATTCTGATTACACACAGTGACAGCAGAGTTAACTAAAGTATCGTCTATATTAGCTGGTAGCTCTTTAAGACCATACTCCGATGTTAAGTAATCTCTTATGCACAGGGCAGGGTTGTCTGACCACGCAGTTGTAGAAGTGGCAGGGTTGTAGACCTTCTTACCCTTAACTTCCGCTGTTATACTAGGTACACCGTTGGGAAACGCACTCTGATCATACTCAAGACGCACATACATGTAGGCTATGCCAGATAGCTTATGATTAGCTGTCCATTTTGAATCAGACTCTGCTACAAGTTCAGTATCGGCTGCTTGGTTAGTTGTACCGGTGTGAAAGTTTATCTTTATGAGGGGAACTGTAGATGATGTATAACGCATAAAGCACCCGTTGGTCTCACGATCATCTCCGGTTTGCCCTGAGCAATCGTCGCCATTGTAATCTCTCACAACCCCCGTTGTGACTTTCTTAAGAAACTTGTCAGGGCCGGTGACGTTACCGTTGCCATCAAGGGTAAGCTCTTCGTCTTCTATGTAGACCTTGTCAAAGGATTCAACCTCATGCCCAGCTACTGCAATAATACGGTGGTATATAATATTATTAGTGCCTGTAGACTCGTCATACAGTACAGCCCCACCAACACGCATCTTACCGTAGATTATTGAGTGGTCTAATGCCGACCCCATAGCATTTACTTGATAGCCACGGTTAGCCCCTTGAGACTTAGGTCTGGGGGCAAGGGCATTAAGTGCTAGACCCAGACCCACGTTCAAGGCAAAGGCACCAAGACTGAGTCCAAAGCCTGCGGTAAGGCTAAAGGTTATTACACCGGGCGCAGCAAGTGCGCCGACGACTATAAATAGGGCTGAAGCCATTAAATTACCTTCCAGTACAGGTCAAGTTTAGGGTCTAGCTTAATAGGAGTTAGACCGTTAGTGTCTACAAAAAACCCATAGCCGCCCTTAACTACTCCGTAGGAGTGCCCCACAAGCCCCTGTACGTCAGGCTTGGCTACGACACAACCGTCAGCTGGCCCTAAAGTAAAACTAAGCTTCTTGTTCAGATACCCGTTAAAAGACTTAACCTCGTGTTTAAGACAGGCTCTTATGTAGGCCCTTTTAGCAGCTCTAAAATCAGAATAACCCTGTAACTGCTCGTCGGACAAGTCTACGTCAAAACACTCTTTGGCATACTTAATAGCAAAAGCTATGCAATCGTGTTCACCCCAGACAAAAGGTTTGGTCCAATACTTAGACAAGAACTCGTCCACTAAACACGGTTCCATAAAGTTTTCCTATCCTGCATGTCCTCTAAGAAATCTAAGCCTTCGTCTGTAGGGTATTTAGATTTCTGATAACCAGATGTAAAACGGGCAACTCTAGCCCTTTCAAGGTCAATCAACTTGTTTTCTACCTGAAGCTCGATAACTGAACTCTCAAAAGACTCAGAAATATTCATCTGATCCATGTACCCAGAGAAGATAGGGTTCAAGTTACCGTTACCACTACTGGTACCAAAGTAGATGTTAGCTACACGACCCTGATAAGGTTCACTAAGGGCTAAAGCCAGAAGTGGGTCAGTTACTCCACTTAAGGTTATGCTGGCCCCCTTTACATCAAGGTTAGAGGTTTCATCTATTGCGGAGATGCTCAACAGGCTACTTACACCAGTGTAGGTCTTTGCTATAGTGCCCATCTGCCCAGCTGAAATACTCCCTTGACCTGTCCACAGGCGAACTTCTTTAGAAGCTCCTGTGCTGGGGTCATCACTAAACAGAAGTTCAACGGCGAAAAAGGGGAAAACTGTATCTGAGTTTATGTCAGCATCGGTCGTAGATATAAGGTCTCTTGACCCATAATTGGACATTCAGTATCTCCTCAAGGGTTCCAAGGCAGCCCAGAGGCTTTGGGGGTTTTTACTTTGCCCATCGCCACCGAAAGGCTCGACTCAGTAGCAGTCTGAGAGACTTCCCCCCAGACCCAACTTACTAACTGTTCTTGAGTCACGTCAGAAAAAGTAGTAAAGTCAGGGTCAGAAGCATCTGGTGTCAGCGTTACTGTTCCTCTGGACTGCAATATATCTTGTCCGTCAGTCGCTGTACATTCCCAAGAGACCTTGTCAATGCCCCCTGTTGCCACATCTCGCTCACAATCTAGAATCTCCCACGTATACACTATAGACATTAGTTTACTCCTTATACTATGACTTCTACGGCTTCAAACTTTATACCATAAGTAGAAGCACTGTTTATTGACCATGAAGTAACACTCTGTGCTAGTCTGAAGACCCCCTTAGGGCTTGCTAGGTTTGCTGTACCAGTAGCACTTGTGTACGTATGCCTAAGTGTAGGCCAGATGTTTACAGTACCATCTGTAGATATGTCTTCAAGTACTTGGTGTAGCCTAGCAGTAGCGGCAGACCCAAGTTGTAGGTAGTCACCAGCCTTAAGTGTGCCAGTCAGAACGACACTAACCGCATCAGCCCCCACAGTGCCTGTGACCACGCATGAACTACAAGTCCCCCTTGGCGTAGCATAGTCAGGGTCACCTAATAGGAAGGAGCCGTGAGAGCCTTTAAGGCCAACTAGCATAGCTTTCCACTCAGCAGCTAAGTCACGTTTTACTGGGGGAATGCTGACCGAGGCTTCCCACCTCTGTCCACCATGTACGATAGTCTGTTGCTTATACGTGAAGGGAGACTGAGAGGTAGCTACAGCATTGACTGCACGTAATTCAATACTTTCAATCCCTATAGTCGTTGGTGTACTTAGTGGGTACGTCAGTGCCATCTGTTATACTTCCTTTACCCGAAGGTTGCTTTCATTTGTCCACCACGGCGACGATCATTAATAATAGAACTTTTAGTCAGACTGGCAATCTGTGGTGCAGCCTGTGCAATGAGCTTCTTGACACTCTCGTCACCATTAGCTGCAAAGTTAAAGTTCTGATGAATGACAACGTCACCTGAGCCACCTTCTGCCTGTACCCCTAACTTACCATTGGCACCACGCTTGAGTGGCATAATAGCTTCTGGGCCAGCTTCACCCATGAGACCTGTACGACCGCCTGACATACCAAAGTTAGTAGGAGAGCCTACGACACCACCACTAGCAAAAGGTATTACGTTGCCACCGTACATAGCGTTGCCATTAGCATTACCCATTACGTTTCCGAGGCCCCTATAAATAGCCCCAGAAATACCAGTACCTGCTTCAGCACTTCCTACGAGTCGTTTAACGACAAGGACTTCATACAGTTCTTTTATGATAGCCCTAGCCATGTCCCTGAAGGCATCCTTAACTGACTTAGTACCCTCAACCATAGACATAAAGGCGTCACCCATACTACCAGAAATACTATCTGCTAAGGCTTCCTGTGCTTCCTTTAGTTCTTTTGCGAGAGCTTTCCGTCTTTCATTCGCCTCTTCTAAGAACCTAACACGCTTTTCTTCCGCAGCTATTATTTTAGCAACTCTCATTATTTCATTACCGGCCCTGATCTGACCCGCCTTGTCCATTGCTTCTATCTTGTCTTTAGCTTTGTCATACAGTTGCATTTTAATAGTTTGTAGAATTATCTCTTCTTCTGTAAGGCCTATAAGTGCCTCACGTTTTTTGATATTCCAACCCAGAGCCTGAGCTTCTTTACTAAGTATTTCGTATACCTTTACCTCTTCTTTGCCACCGCCCGTTCTGTTCGGCTTCAATTTCGCCTTCAGCGCAAGTTCCTCTAAAGTAGCATCTCGAACACCCTCTTGTGCCGTCAGGCGGGCTTGAACCGATGCTGTTATTTGATCCTCAGTCAAAGTACGGTCGTTGCCAAGTTTGTCTTGCTGTCTTCTTAATTCGTCGCCCTCACGCTGAACCTTGAGCTCTTCTCTGAGATACGTACCCTCTGCTGCTGCCTCTTGGGTGCTGCGTCCCTCTTCTAAGACTTCTATTCGCCTTCTTATAACCTGTTCCGAATCCCCAAGGTTAAGGGTCTTGTCTAGGAAGGTCTGATAGGCATCTGCCGCACGTTCAATTTGTGCAGCTAACTCTCTGGCGGCTGCTACTGTTTCCTGCATCCTCTCCAGTGCATCCTCAGCGGCGTGCTTCCTCTTCACAGCAGCTCCAGCGGCTTTACCAGCTTCTGTTGCCAAATCCTGCATAGTGTTAAACTCTGCGGTGGTTAGTTTCAACGCTTCGTGTCCAGACATAGCCCTGTGAAAAGCAGTCGTTTTAGCTTGTTCTATCTCAAGGTCACGGGCGTTTTTCAGATCACCCTCTGTCTTCATCAGGGCGACATTGAAGTCTTCTTCCTTCTTGTTAGAGGCAGTAGTTTGGTCTACTATCCTCTGATTAAAGGCGTAGACCTTATTAAGATGAGCTACATCTTTAGCATTGGCAGCTTCTATAGCCCTCTGTTCGCCCTCAAGGTGCTTGATGTTTGCCTGACGCATTTGCAGCGCTAGTCTTTTCTTTTTCGCCTGTGCATCTGCCGCCGCTTGATCTGTTTCTGCTTGAAGCTCTGCTGCTTCTATTTGCTGATCAACCATAAGGCCCAGAATACCTGTTTCCTGCATGAACAGGCGTACTTGATCTTGAAGCAGTCCTTTACGACCCTTAGTGATCTTATTTAGTTCGTACCCAAGAGTAATCAGGTCTTGTTCGGAGTCGATTGGTGCGGAAAGGGCAATGGCTAGGTCGTCTATGTCTTTCTCTAGTTCCCCAATGGCTGTTGCATGTTGAAAAACCTTACCTGCCGCCGCTGCAGTGGCCAATGCCTCAGTTCCTTTCATCTCCTTTAGAGACTTTTGCATATCTGCAAGTATGCCATCTTTCTGTATAATTACCTTACCGATAATAGGGATGTGTTGGAATATTAGTTTATTAAACTTTGACTGCGATTGTACACCAAAAGTTTGGCTGATCTCTTCTCGGACGTCCTTAAGGTCTATCGCCCTCATCTCTTTTAGCAGCTTAGAGAGTTCATACCGTGCAAGAGTCATAGGTGCCTTTAAGACACTGTCAAGTTGACCCCCCATATTCTGTATTTCACCTATCTTACTTGAAAGCTCGGAGAACGATTCAGTAAGGTCTTCTATAGCCTTTTCAGCCCTGTACGTCTGGTAGACTAAGTTGGCAAATGCAGCTATACCAGCGATGACAGCACCTATAATCGCACCCCCAGTACCAAAGATACCAGCGAACTGAGAACCCTGTTGCCCGAAAGCTACGAGTGCGTTCTGCCCCGAGGCAATTTGAACAATAAAGTCATTGACCTGATAACCAGCTTGTTGCAGACCAACTGATACAAACCTCTTAGTTTTCTGCGTTGCCCTATACGCTTGGTCTCCGTAACGAGCAAACTGGTTTCCTGCGTCTACGATAGCGCCACGTTTAAGTGCATTGGTGAAATCATGGTAGTCTTTTGTAAGGGCTTTAAGTGCTTGCCTACCTTCTGCAGTCTTATCACCACCCCAAGCAAGGTTTATACCCGTCACCGCATCCTTGTACATTTCTAGGGCCGCATACGAACTGCTGTATTGCCTCTTAAGCTTTTCTACCTTTGCGGTTTGCTTGTCAGTCTTCTTGATAGACTCATCTATTATCTTATTCTTACGCTTTCTTTGAGCTATATCAACCTTATCTGTTTGAACGTAGTCCTTAAGTCTGGACTCCTCTGCCTTGAGCATCCTCATATGGTTGTTAAACTGCGTATCTTGTTGTTTTTCAGTCATCTGACCTAACGCAAGATCGTCTGACCTAATTTTAAGTAACTTGCTGTAAAGTTGATTGTATTGCTTAGTAGCATTCATGCCCCTCTTCATGGCATGACCTTCTTTGTCGTGAGCAACTATGCGATCTTTACTGGCAGCGCCAAGTTCAAGCAGATAGCTAGTGGCTTGCTTGATCTCGTCTTTACCGTAAATCATAAACCGGAGGTCAACTGTGGGCATTACTGCGTCCTTATGTATATCACGTCAAGCTCTTTGACGAGTTCTACTTCTCTTGGGTTTAGTGGTGTGCCTGTAAGTTCCATCCAAGCTTTTATACTTTCGTAGGGGAGGGGGTTAGCACCACTAAAACCCCCTGTCCTTCCCTTGCTACATGCAACAAAGGCAGACCAGATATGCGACAAAAGAACTGGGAAGTCTGGCCCCTCTAATTCCTTTGGTCTAATACCCGTCTGCCTTT
>Ga0208814_1000546_pt1 | contig 22402 bp, 24 predicted proteins | sample MalvirAntarct_55_FD_184253 | JGI IMG/M metagenome (GOLD analysis project Ga0208814, IMG submission 184253) | Marine viral communities from the Global Malaspina Expedition - Malaspina viral metaG Antarct_55 (SPAdes) (version 2) | ecosystem: Environmental > Aquatic > Marine > Oceanic | place...
GTCCATCTGGTAGGTGTTCTTGCTGCCCTTGCCCAGATTCGCAGCCGAGCCCACCGCATCGCGGAACGGCCCGTAGTAGGCACTGGCGTATTTGGCCGAATAGGCCATGATCCGCACGTTATGGTGATCGGCTACTTCCAGCGCTTCGCGAATCGCCTGGATACGTCCATCCATCATGTCCGATGGCGCGACCACCTGTGCACCCGCCTCTGCGTGAGACAGGGCCTGACGGACCAGCGCATCGACCGTGACATCGTTCTGCACGTAACCGTTTTCGTCGAGAATGCCGTCCTGACCATGCGTGGTAAAAGGATCCAGCGCTACGTCGGTGATGATGCCGAGCTCTGGGAAGCGCTCGCGCAGCGCACGTGTGGCGCGCTGGGCAATGCCCTCGGGATTCCAGGCCTCTGCCGCATCGAGAGATTTCTTCTCTAGAGGGGTAACCGGGAACAGCGCCAGCGCCGGAATGCCCAGCGCGACCAGCTCTGCAGCCTCCTCCAGCAACAGGTCGATCGAAAGACGCTCTACGCCAGGCATCGACGGTACCTGCTCGCGACGGTTTTCGCCGTCGAGAACAAACATGGGCAGGATCAGATCGTCCACACTCAACCGATTCTCGCGCACCAGCCGGCGGGAAAAATCATCACGACGATTGCGACGCAGCCGAGTAGCGGGAAACAAGCGATTGGCAGGAACGAAACTCACAACAAACTCCTGGCCCGCCTCGCGGGCAATATGACGTTTATAAGCCGACAGCGTGACAGATTGGTGACAGGCCATCAGCGTCGACCGAAGATGGGCCTCATTGTCGCCACCACGGGCGGGCTCTGCCAGTGCTTTGAACAGTCAATACCCGTAGCGAAGTGCCTGGTCCAGACGCGTTGGCGGTTGAACACCCGTCGCGTTGAGGCATCTAACCATAATCGCGGTGGGCTTACCTTGAGCCCTGCCAAGGGCTAGCATCGAAGGCATTGGCCTGGCGCAATTGCCAGGCTGCCGAATCTGACCAGGAGTACCCTCAATGAATAGAAAGGTCGCCGTGATTCTTTCCGGCTGTGGCGTATACGACGGTTCGGAAATCTACGAAAGCGTGATCACGCTGCTGCGCCTGGACCAGCGTGGCGCCAAGGTTCAGTGCTTTGCGCCGGACATCCAGCAGATGCACGTGATCAATCACCTCACTGGTGAGGAAATGTCCGAAAGTCGCAACGTGCTAACCGAATCGGCGCGCTTGGCCCGGGGGGAGATCAAGGCGCTGCACGAAGCCAATGTCGAAGAGTTCGATGCGCTGATCATCCCGGGCGGCTTCGGCGCGGCCAAAAACCTGTCCGACTTTGCCACCCAGGGTGCCGGCTGTACGGTGCTCCCTGAGGTATTGTCACTGGCCAAGGCATTTGCCGAGGCCAGCAAACCGGTCGGCATGATGTGCATCGCGCCGACCATGGCGGCGCAGATCTTCGGCCGCGGCGTGGTCTGCACGCTGGGCAACGACGACGATCCCGCTGCAGCCGCAGCGCGGGAGATGGGCATTGAGCACCAGGCGTGCGAGGTCACCGAGATCGTCGAGGACTCTCGGCACAACCTGGTGACGACACCTGCCTACATGCTGGCGCAGTCCATCAGCGAGGCGGCCTCGGGCATTTACAAGCTGGTCGACAGGGTACTGGCGCTAACCGGCAAATAGGCCCCCGCCCCGCCTGCTCGCAACTCCCGCCCGGCGGTGGGAGTTGTAGCACGGCCACCGTGGCGATACAGCCAATCTCACCGGCGCTCCCGCCGCGCCGCTGGTCAATCCCGTCGCCCTCCGGCAGCTTAGTTGGACCTGCCCGAGAGCCTGACGAATGAATCACCCCATCGACACCATCGAAGAACAACAACACGCCGTGCGTCAGCTGTTCGAACGCATTCCGTTCAATGAATACCTTGGCATCGAACTGGACGAAGTGTCCCGCCAGCGCGTGGTGATGCACCTGCCAATGAAACACGAGCTAGTCGGCAACTTCTTTCACGGCATTCTGCATGGCGGGGTGATCGCGTCACTGCTCGATGTCGTGGGCGGCGCCATGGCGATGATCGGAGCCTTCGAAAAGCATCAGCACCTGACAACCGAGGAGCGTGCCTTGCGCCTGTCGCGCCTCGGCACCATCGACCTGCGAATCGACTATCTGCGCCCAGGGCGTGGTGAACGCTTCAGTGCCGCCGCAACGCTGTTGCGTTCCGGTAACAAGGTGGCAGTGGTGCGCTCCGAACTGCACAACGAAGAAGGGGTGTTGATCGCAGTAGGTACAGGTACCTATCTCTGCGGCTGATCGGATATTTTCGACCTGCAGCCTGATTCGACCGGCTACCGAGGTCGGTTAGCGGTCGCTGGTGCGGGAGAGCTGCGTTAATAGACGGTCCAACGCGTTGGCGAAGGCTTGAAGGTCCCGCTCGCCATACGCCGCCTGCCCACCGCCCACCTGGCCCTGCTCTCGTAGATCAGTGAACAGATTGCGCACCGCCAGGCGATCGCCCATGTTGCGCTCGTCGAATTCACGCCCGCGCGGATCGAGGGCGGCCACGCCTTTCTTAACCAGGCGATCCGCCAACGGCACATCGCTGCAAATCACCAGCTCGCCAGGTTGCGCATGCTCGACCAGATAATCATCTGCGGCGTCCGGCCCGCTCGGCACGACGATCAAGCGAACACAGGCGAAGGCCGGTTTGGTCTGGCTCTGACCCGCGACCAGCAAGACCTCGAACTTGCGTTTGAGGGCGAACTTGATCAGCTGCTCTTTAGCGGCCTTGGGACAGGCATCGGCATCAACCCATACCCGCATCGGCGCGGCCGCCGTCATGCCACCGCCCGCCGCACCGTAGCCAACAAGGCTGCAGCACCGGCAAACATGGCGGCGAAACTGCGATTGACCAGGCGCTGCTGACGCGGCGTACGCAACAAGCGCAAGACTCGGGACGCCAGTCCGGTGTAGCCCGCCATGACGATCAGGTCGACTACCACCATGGTGGCGCCCATATGCAGGTACTGCAGTATTAGGTCACGCTGCGGGTCGAGAAATTGCGGCAGCACCGCGAGAATGAACACGATGGCTTTGGGGTTACTGGCGTTGACCACAAAACCGCGAAACACCAACGCCAAAGGTTGACCGATCGGCCGCGGCGCAGCGCTGTCGTCGAGCATCGAAGGCACCGTCTGCCACTGCTTGAGCGCCAGCCACAACAGGTAGGCGACGCCGAACCATTTGATCAGGCTGAAGGCGAGCGACGAAGTCGCCAGCACGGCCCCGACCCCAGCGGCCACCACAGCTATCTGCATTGCCAGCGCGATCTGCAAGCCGATCGCGTTCCAATACCCGCGCCAGAAGCCGTACTGCAATCCGCAGGACATCGAGGCGATCGCTCCCGCCCCCGGCGACAGGCTGATGACCCAACAGGCAACAAGAAAGGCAAGCCAGGTTTCGAGCGTCATGATTGATCCTCCACGATGCTGCGCCTGCAGGCGCAGCTTTCAGCATTGCCTCAGTCCGGCATGTCTTTGCCGAGCTTTACCGGTTCCTTCAGCTTGCGCTTCATGGCCTTGCGCATGCGGATGTTCAGCGCCTCGACGCCCAGCGAGAAGGCCATGGCGAAGTACACGTAGCCCTTGGGCACATGCGCGCCGAAAGCTTCGGCCACCAGCAGGGTGCCGACAACGATCAGGAACGACAGCGCGAGAATTTTGAGCGTTGGGTGCTTCTCGATGAAGTCACTGATGGTTCCCGCGGCGAGCATCATCACGCCGACAGCGATGACGATGGCGGCGACCATCACCTGCACGTTGTCCACCAGGCCCACAGCCGTGATCACCGAGTCCAGCGAAAAGACGATATCGATCACTGCGATCTGCAGGATGATGCCAACGAAGCCTGCTTTGACCGCATCTCCAGTGGAGCCTTCCGACTCTTCTTCGCCCTCAACGCTGTGCCAGATTTCCATCGTGCTCTTGAACAGCAGAAACAGGCCGCCGAAAAACAGGATCAGGTCACGCCCGGACACACCATGCTCGAATACGGTGAACAAGTCATTGGTCAGGCGCATGACCCAGGCGATCGATAGCAACAAGAGAATCCGCGTGCCCATTGCCAGTGCCAGGCCGAAGAAACGCGCCTTGGGTTGCTGCTCTTTTGGCAAGCGTCCAACAAGGATGGAGATGAAGATGATGTTGTCGATACCCAGGACGATTTCCAGGGCGGTCAGGGTCAAGAATGCGACCCATATTTCAGGGCTGCTCAGCCATTCCATGCGTACTACTCGTGTGCGTTGTGATGAGGGGGCTGGATCTCGGTCCCGCGCCAGCGGCGTAATACTTTCTGGAAGAACAAGCTGTTGGGCACCTGAACGATGGCACCCGTTCCGCTATCGGCGGACTCCTCCAGCGTGGTGTACAGCAGGTTTATATCGATCACGCGCCCTTTGACGATCGGCTTGTCGAAGCTTTCCACCAGCTCCACCATGTCGCCCAACCGGAACGGGCCAACGGTCATGATCAGCACGGCGCAAAGCAGGTTGGAGAGCACACTCCAGATTGCAAAGAAGGCCACCGCCGCCACGGCCACGAATCCGGAGAAGGCGGTCCAGATAACCGTTGCGGATACACCGAAACGCTCGAGCACCATGATCAGCGCGCCACCGATGATCAGCCAGCGGATGCCACCGCGCAGCGGCAGAAGCAATTCAGGCGGCAGCGGATAGCGACTGCCAAGCCGCCCGAGCCCGCGCACCACCAATCGCTGCAGGAGGTAGGCCGCCAGCAGGATCACCAGCACCTGCAACCCGAGCAACAAGGGATCGCGCCATTCCATCAGCAGTCGCTCGTTCATGCACTGCCCTCGAGCTCGCCCTGCAAGGTTTCCAGCGCCTCGAGCGCGCCCAGCCAGGCCTCTTCCAGCTCGCTCTCGCGCACCTTCAGCTCCGCCTGTTTGGCCAGCAGCTCGCGCAGTTCGTCCTTGCGAGCGACCTCGTAGAGGGCTGCATCACCGAGGCGCTGCTCCAGGTCGGCCAGCTTTTCATGCACTCCGATGAGATCCTTTTCGAGCTTGTCAGCCTGACGTTTGAGCGGTGCGAGTTGCTGTCGCAGCGCGGCCGCCGCCTGACGCAAGGCGCGCTTGTCGGTTTTGTCGCCGGCCTGCTCGTTCGTAGTCACCGGCTGTTGCCGCGTGCGGTAGTCCGCTAGCCAGCGGGCATAATCTTCGAGGTCTCCGTCGAAAACCGCGACCCGTCCCTCAGCGACCAGCAAGAACTCGTCGGTCGTGCTCTTGAGCAGGTGGCGATCATGCGACACGACCAAGACGGCACCTTCGAAATCCTGCAGCGCAAGCGTCAGCGCCAGGCGCATTTCCAGATCCAGGTGGTTGGTCGGCTCGTCGAGCAGCAACAGATTGGGCTTACCCCAGGCGATCAGCGCCAGCGCCAGCCTGGCCTTTTCACCGCCCGAGAAATTGAGAACCGGCTCATCGCAGCGATTACCGCGAAAGTCGAAACCACCGAGGAAATCACGCAGTACCTGTTCACGTTCGCCAGGGGCGATGCGCTGCAGATGCAACAGCGGACTGGCCTTGGCATCCAGAGCATCGAGTTGATGCTGGGCAAAATAGCCGATAACCAGGTTTTCACCACGCTGCAGACGCCCCGCTAGCGGCTGCAGCTCGTTGGCAAGTGTCTTGATCAGCGTCGACTTGCCCGCGCCGTTGGGCCCGAGCAGGCCAATCCGGGCGCCGGGCACCAGCTGCAGCTTGACCTTGTCCAGCACCTGCTTGTCACCGTAGCCAAGACGCCCCTCGGCTAGGTCCAGCAGCGGGCTTGAGACTCGGTCCGCCTCGCGGAAAGCAAAGTCGAACGGCGAATCGATATGTGCCGGCGCCAACTCCTCGAGCTTTTCCAGCGCCTTGATCCGGCTCTGCGCCTGTCGCGCCTTGCTGGCCTTGGCTTTGAAACGCCGAATGAAGTCTTCCATGTGCTCGCGCTGTGCCTGTTGCTTTTCGAACGCCTGCTGCTGCTGCGCCAGGCGCTCGGCACGGGCCCGCTCGAAGGCCGAGTAGCCCCCGCGATAGAGCGTCAGCTTGCGCTGCTCGACGTGCACGACATGACCGACCACCTCGTCGAGGAAGTCGCGGTCATGGGAAATCAACATCAACGTGCCCGGATAGCTCTTGAGCCAGGCTTCCAGCCAGAGGATGGCGTCAAGGTCGAGGTGGTTGGTGGGTTCGTCGAGCAGCAACAGATCAGACGGGCACATCAGCGCCTGCGCGAGGTTCAGACGCATCCGCCAGCCGCCGGAGAAGCTGCTGACCGGAAGATCCATCTGCTCGTTGGCAAAGCCCAGGCCGGCCAACAACTTGCGCGCCCGCGCGTCAGCGGTATAACCGTCAGCGTTATCGAGTTCGGTATGCAAGCGAGCCAGCGCCCCGCCGTCGTGGGCGGCTTCAGCCTCGATCAACGCACCCTGAATGCGCCGCAGCTCGGTATCGCCGTCCAAGACGTAATCGACCGCCAACCGATCGAGCGTATCGACCTCCTGGCGCATATGTGCAATACGCCAGTCCGGCGGCAGCTGGCAATCGCCTTCGTCGGGGGTGAATTCGCCGCGCAGCAAGGCGAACAGGCTGGATTTACCGGCGCCGTTGGCGCCTACCAGCCCGACCTTCTGGCCAGGATGCAGGGTCAGCTCGGCGCCTTCCAGCAAACGCTGTGGGCCGCGCTGTAGAGTCAGGTTCTGAAGTCGGATCATAATGGCGGCGGAGTCTATCAGGTCGCCCGGAAATCCATCCGGCTGCGCACGAAAAAAACCTTACCGATGAACAACGACGACCTCTGGAATTTTGCCCTCGCCTGCTATGCAGAGCCCGACGTGGAAAAGGCGTGCCTTGAGCTGCAAGCACTAGGGCTGGACGTCTGCCTGTTGCTCACCTGCACCTGGTTGGAAATCCGGGGCGTCCGTCGAAATGCGCAGCGATTGGAACAGCTGAAACAGCTCAGCCTGGACTGGCAGCGTGCAGTTGTAGCGCCCCTACGAAGTCTGCGCCTGGCGTGGCGTGAGCAGGCAGCCACCGACACCGAGCTCGAAGGCCTGCGAAAGTGCGTCAAGCGATTGGAACTGGATGCCGAACGGGTTCAACTTGATCGCCTTCAGCAGGCCACACAACACTGGCGCATGGAGGACGGATCGGCTGACTGGCTGAATCAGCTAAGCACGGGCGTCGATGGCGACGCCCGTGAATTACTGAACGTGCTGCGCCGCGCAGCTACTCAGCTGGACGCTGGCGGGGCGGATTGATCGGCACTACCAGCCTTGGATGAGGCCGGCTTGCGCGCGGCGGCGGGTTTGGCAGGGCCCGAAGGTTTGGTTGTAGATGCTTTTGGCTTTGCGCGGCTACTGGCGGGCCGAGCAGGACGTTTCGCCGCGCTGGTTGCGGCGGCCTGGCCGCTGGAAGTGTTAGCCGTAGCGGATTTGCCACTCGCAACCTTGGAAGCGGCCGGTCGAGCGCGGGTTGTGGCTGCGGGCTTGCGCGCTGCCGTGCTCGAGTTGCTGGAAGATTGTTTGGCTGGCGCTTGCTTGGTTGTCGCCGGCGCGGCCTTGCGTTGCGTGGTAGCCGAACGTGCCGGCGAGGCTTTGCTTCGCGATGCCAGCGCTTGCGCTGCGGCCTCTTCTACCTGAGTGACGCCTCTCGCCAGGCTCAAGCTCTGCTCAGCGTCGCGCTTGAGGTCGGCCAGGTAACTCAAGGTTTCGCTCTGCCGCGCCTGCAGCAAGGCGAGCATGTCATCCAGTTCGGCCAGCCTAGCGCGAGCCTTGCTTTGGGCTTTCGACTTGCCCGCATTGCCAGCCTCATCGAGCTTGGCTCTCGCTTTGATCAGTTTTTCCTGCGTCTTGCCCCGCTGCTTTTCGAGCTTGGCCAGGAGAATCTCTGCGTCCTTCTGTGCATCGGTGCAGGCTTTTTCCAGATGCACGACCAACCTCTTCGATAACTGCTGAAGCAAGTGCAGCGGAGTCGTGACCGCGTTTTTCTTTGCTGGCATGAAAGCACCTCCTGGCGGGATTGGTGCAGCCATACTAGACGGGCTGCAGTGATCCGCCAACCGACCAGCGAAGCGTGCCGCAAGCAATCCTTCGCTCGCAGCTGACCGGCAGGTGCCGATCAGGCGGTAGCTGCGGGCTCTTTGTGCGCGGTGTGCAGCACTTCGATCAGGCAATCTTCCAGCTCGAAGCGCTCATGCAGCAACTGACCCAGATGTTTCAGCTCTTCTGGAAGGCCAGGGCTTTCCAGGCAATCGCCCTTGTCGCACCGATCATTAAACGCCACTGCCACTTGGGTTATCGCCTCGATACGAGGGTAAATCTGACGTGCCAGATCCAGTCCGCGCTTGTCACCAAAGGCTTCAGCTTCGTTGAGCAATTGCTCGTAGATCTCGAAATGACCCGCCGACACGTAGTCCAGCAGTATTTCGCAGAATTTTTGCAAGGCCGGGCGGGTAGCCGCTTCGGCACCCCCATGCAGCCCATCGAATGCGTTGATCAATGCATGGCGTTCTTGCAGCCAGCGGTCGATCAGCAGGTGCACACCTCCCCAGCGTTCCTGGGCGTTCCGACAGCTCTCGAGCATGATGACCTCACTTTCCCTAATCGATGATGCCTGTTGCGCCTTCCGAGACGGTTTTTTGTCTTGGGATATCGGCCTTGGGTGAGTGACAGCGAAATTGGCAGAAAACCGACGCCGCCTGGGCAGACTAAGCTGCGCGGAACGAAGCATCAAGCAGCAGGGATGAATTTCATCTGGCCAGACTTGAGCATCAGCGCTTCGCCCTGCTCATTGACCATCAGGCGAGACGATCATTCGCTCGCCTCGTCAAAAAGCCTAGTCGCGACGCAGCAACTGCCAGAAACAGAACACAGCCATTGCAATGAATGCGAGCAACGTCCACTCCGGAATGCTCATACCGAGCAGTGTCCAGCTGACTTCAGCGCATTCGGCCGTACCATGAAGCACCAGCCGGGCGATCTCCTGGAACGGCAGCGCATCCATCATGTATTCGAGACTGGGCAAGCAGCTCGGCAACTGATCGGCAGGCATGTTCTGCAGCCAGATCTGGCGTATTGCCGTACTCCCTCCTGCCATGGCGAACAGGAGTGCCAAAACTGAATAAACGCGGCGACCGGTCCTGCCCGGGCCGTGCAAGGCAGCGACCAGGCAGACCAGGCCAAAGCCGATGACGCAGATGCGTTGAACGATGCACAACGGGCATGGCGCCAGCCCGACAACATGCTCGAGATAGAGGGCAGCGATCATCATCAACGCGCAGCCAATGAAGGCCAGAAGAAACAGCGAACGTGGGCTGGCCAGGTTCATGGCGACTCCGCAGACAGGAAAAGTTCGCTACGGTAGTGCGGCACGCAGCGGGCTGCAAGCCATACGCAAATCGCCGCAGCGGCGCGGGACGGATGTCACGACCCGAGCTGCCACGGCGACCGTTTTTAACTAACTGCTGCTGGTTGTTTGTATCTGGTTGACTCCGGGGTGAGCAAGGAGCCCCAGGCCTTCCTGAAACAGCCGGTTGCTGCGCTCGTTGTCGCCCAGCTGGGCTAGCAACCGCGCCAGCTCGGCGCAGGTTTCCGGACGGTGCTCGAAACGCAGACTCGCCTCGAGGTAATCGCGCGCCTTGCCCCACAGCGCGTTGCGCATGCTCAGCCGACCAAGCGCGAGCAGCAGCTCCGCGTTCTCCGGATGAGCCTTGAGCCAGCTCTCTGCGTTCGCCAGCTGACGCGCCGCGCCCTGACCGCGGACGCGCCCATAGCGCTCGACCAGACGATCATCGAACTGGCGCTTGAGCGCTGCATAGAGCACTTCTTCGGCCTTGGCGTCCGCACCCAAACGGGACAGTCCGTCAGCGTAGGCACGAACCAGAAGCGACTCAGTGCGCAACCCGGAAGGAACGGCATGCCATTTCTGATTGAGGGTCTGCAGAGCGTCCTCATTGCTGGTCGTCGCGGCCTGGCCGGATTGCTCAAGTGCTGCAGTCCAGGCCAACAGCTCCAGCTCACTCAGGCGAGCCGGCGGCAAAACACGGTGCTTCCGCAGCTCGGGAAGCAAACGGCACAGCGCGGACCAGTCTTGCAGCTGAACGTAGAGCTGCTGGAGCAGGGTCAGCACATAGGCATGACGAGGATGCTCGCTGTGCAGGGCATTGAGCGTTTCCCGCGCCTCGCTGTATTGGCCCCTGGCAATTTGCAGCTGAGCCTGGGTCAAGCCAACCGCAAGCCCTGACTCGGGCTCGCGCTCCCTTGCCTTGCGCAGCAACTCGTCGCTCTGATCGTGCTCGCCCAACTCATTGGCGGCACGCGCCGCGCCGAGATAATGCACAAGGGGTTGGTGATCGTGCTCGGCCGCGGAGCGCAAATGGCCCAAAGCGTGACTCCACTGTCCCTCGGCCAGTTCTCGCAAACCGCTTCGTGATGCCTTGCTGACACGCCGTTCGCGGTGGCGACGCGACCACGGATTAACCAGAGCCCCAGATGTATGCAAAAGGCCGAGCACCCAGTGCACCACCATTGCCAGCAACCAGAGGCAAGCGATCAGGCCCAGAAAAATCCAGAAACTCGATTCGTAGCGGAAGCGGTCGTAGCTGATCAGGACATAACCCGGATCCTGTGCGATGGCCCAGCCGAGAAACCCGACGATCGCTATAAGCAGGATCAGGACAAAGGCGAATCGCTTCATGCGCGCTGCCCCTCTTCGGTCGCGGCGCCGTCAGTAGCCGGCTGCTCCGGTTGTGGGCTCGCCTCTTCTGCCGGCTGTTCTGCTGGTTGTTCTGCTGGCTGTTCAGGACTGCTGTCAGCGGACGACTCGACACCTTCGGACGATTCACGCTTCTGCACATAAGCCTGCAACGCGCGGAGCGCCGGCGCCAGATCCGGCAGACTCACCGAGACCTGGCGCTTTTTCAGCTCTTCGATGCGGTCGCGCAGCCCTCGACTCTGACCGTTTTCTTCGCTGAAGAGGTCCTTGATCAACTGCGCCGCCTGATCGAGCGATTGCTGATAGACCTCTTCGTTGCCATTGAGCACGGCCCACTGTGCCTGCTCGATAGCCAGCGACAAGGCCAAGCGCACCTGCGCCAGGCTTTGTCCGGCAAGCAGCGGTTTGACGCTATTGCCGGAATCGAAGTCGATACGTACGTAGCGCGTCAGCTCATTCAACCAACGCTGCCAGCGACTATCAGCCTGTCCGCCATCAGCACCGGGTCCCGCCTCGAATTCCGGAGCCAGGCCGTTGAGCTGGTTGGCCTGACCACGCAACGCGCCAAGCTGAAGAAACAACCCGGTACGGTCCAGCTCCGGCAGGCTGCGCAACGCTTCAAGCCCTTCGAGCAACTTCTGCCGCGCTGCGTAAGCGCCGGGATCGTCCTGCTTGCGCAGGATCAGGTCCGCCTCGGCGAGCAGCGATTCGGCGCTGTTCACGTCCTGCATCGCCGACAGACGCAACATCGCCATGCGCAGCAGATGCTCGGCCTCGGCAAGCCGCCATTGCTCACGGCTAGCCCCGAGAACCTGTTCGACACGCCCCGCCAGCCGCTGCTGATCACTTTGCAGCTCGGAAAGCAAACGGCGACGATCCTCCAGTTGTTCGGCTGAGGGCAGTTGTTCCAACTTGCCGAGACGGCTGGCCAGTTGCTGGCTGCGCTCACCCAACTGGCGGGTCTGTTCGCTCGTAGCCTGGGCCAACTGCTGCTGTTGCTGCTCCTGATCGGCGAGCTGCTGAGTCTGCCAGACGCTGTAGCCCCCCGCAGCCAGACCGGCCAGGCCGACCAGCAGGGCCAGACCGGCCAACCCCTTGCCGCCGCTACGCGCATTGGGCTTGGCAGCGGACGGCGTTTTTGGTGGCGGCGCCTTGGGCGCTTCTTTCGAATCCTTCTGCGGATCTTTCTTGACCGAATTCTGAGCTGCGACAGAGTCGTTGCCCTTGGGTTGCTGCGGTGCCTTGTCGGAGTCTACTTCGCTCACGTTTCCATCCTTTGCATCAGGAAGCGGGCCCGGGAGTGTCCCGGAGCGCCGCCAGCAAAGCCGCGGTTCCAGCACCGCGGCAGTCCACAATTCTTTCAGCACCCAACGCCGCGGCCATCTCGGCCACACGCGGGCTGGGTACAAACAAGGGTAGTTCACGCAGCGCTGACCAATCGAACCCTGCCAACTCGCGTAACGACTGCAAACCCTGTCCACTGCTGACCACCATGGCATTCAGCCGTTCCGAACGAACCAACTTGATGAGTCGGTCGCGCGGGTAGTCAGGCAAGTATCTTCGGTACAGTTCGAGGCTGTCGACGTGCGCGCCGCGGGCGCGTAGCGTGTCGGCGATAAGCTCACGCCCGCCTTCGCCTCGAAGGATCAACACCTTTGGATGAGGCGCGCTTATCGCATCGGCGAGCCGTGGCAAGGCAAGCAGGGCTTCGCTGTCATCGCCTAAGGCCGGCCAGCTAACGTCCAGTCCGTAATCGGCCAGTATCGCGCCGGTCGCTGCACCAACACTGAACCACGCCTGCCCTGCGGGCTGCTGCGGCCAGTAGCGACGGAGCAGCTCCAGGGCCAACCTGGCAGCCGGTTTGCTGACAACCACCACCGCAGCGTAACGGTCCAGCTCCAGCATGGTCGTGCGCTGCTGAGGTGTTTCGGGGAGCGCCTCGATGGCCAGGAGAGGCAGGCTTGCACTGTGAATTCGCTGCGCCTCCAGCGTGGCGGCCAGCGCCGCACACTCCTCAGCCGGTCGCGTCAGCAATAGACGCCAGCCGCTCACGCCTTGCCGGCCTCGCCATAAATATCCTGGAGGATCTTTCCAGCGCCTTGCTGTAACAACTCTTCAGCGAGGCGCACGCCGAGCGCTTCGGCTTCGGCATTGGGTGCGCGGCCTTCAGCGCGCAGGAGCAAAGCACCGTCGGGCTGTCCGACGAGCCCACGCAACCACAGCTGCTCGCCTTCGAGGACCGCATAACAGGCGATCGGAACCTGACAGCCCCCGTTAAGGTGGCGATTCAGCGCACGCTCGGCCGTGACGCGAAGCGCGGTATGCGGATCGTTCATGCATTGGAGCAGCTCATGCAGCTCGGTGTCGCCGGTTCGGCACTCGATCCCGACCGCGCCCTGCCCGCCCGCGGGCAGGCTGTCTTCGACACTGATGCTGGCACGGATGCGCTCGCCGAAGCCTAGCCGGATCAGGCCGGCCGCCGCGAGGATGATCGCGTCGTACTCGCCTGCATCAAGCTTGGCCAGACGGGTGTTCACATTGCCACGCAGAAACTGAATCTTGAGATCGCGCCGACGCGCCAGCAGTTGAGCCTGGCGCCGCAGGCTGGAAGTGCCTACGACCGCGCCGGAGGGCAGCGCATCGAAATTCTCGTAGTGATTGGAGACGAACGCATCGCGCGGATCCTCCCGCTCACAGATGCAGTACAGGCCGAGCCCCTCGGGAAACTCCATCGGCACATCCTTCATGGAGTGCACGGCGATGTCCGCCTCGTTCTCCATCAGGGCCGTTTCCAATTCCTTGACGAAGAGGCCCTTGCCTCCAATTTTCGCCAGCGGAGCATCGAGCAACTTGTCGCCCCGACTGACCATCGGCACCAGGCTCACCGTCACATGCGGATGAGCGGCTTCCAGGCGCGCCTTGACGTATTCGGCCTGCCACAGGGCCAGGGCACTCTTGCGGGTAGCGATGCGAATTTCGCGGGACATGAGCAATTCCAGACAGATGAACTGCCGGCGATGATAACAGGCCAGGAATGGCGATCGGGTTGGCAGGGATCAAGGAAAGCCGTCCGGTGGACGGTTGAGCTGGAGCGCGGCGCCTGTCCTTAGCGCCGATACCGAATCAGATGCTTTGCATCAACTTGCGAACACCGGCGACATGCCGGCGGCTAACCGTCAGCGGCTCGCCTTCGAGCCCCTTCAGAAACAGCTGAAAATGTCCCAGGGGCGTGCGCTGCAAGCGCTCGATACGGTCACGATAGACCAGCGCATTGCGGTGGATGCGGACGAAACGCTCGCCGAACTCATCCTCGAGCGCCTTCAACGGCTCATCGAGCAGCACCTCGCCACCTTCATGACGGAGAGTGACGTATTTGTGGTCGGCGATGAAGTAGATCACCTGTGGCAACGGGATCAGCTCGATGCCCTTGCGGGTCCGCGCACTGATATGGCTGCGCGGCCCGGTGCCACTCACTGCGGCCGGGCGGGTCAGCGCCGCAAGCTGAACCCTATTGGGCCGCTCGGCTTTTTTCAACGCTTCAGCGAGATGCTCAGGCCGTACCGGCTTGACCAGATAACCGACCGCACTGACCTGGAAGGCATCCAGCGCGAACTCGTCATGGGCGGTGCAGAAGATCACCGCGGGGGGTGCGTCGCGCTCGCACAACTTGGCTGCAACCTGGAGGCCATCAAGCCCGGGCATACGGATATCCAGCAACACAACATCGGGACGCAGTTCCTCGATCAGGGACAGCGCCTCTTCGCCATTGGAGGCGGAAGGTTCCAGGACACGATAGCCGTCAAGGTCACCTACCAGTCGGCTGAGGCGCTCGCGGGCTAGAGGTTCGTCATCGACAATCAGCACATTCATACAGTTCTGGCTTCCTGCTTTTGTGTCGCACACGGATAGCGTAGACAGGTGTAGTAACGGGCATTACGCCGCTCCACGCTGAGACTCGCCGCGGGACCGAAAAGTGCCGTTAGTCGTGCGTCTATATTGTGCAACGCTTGCTGAGTCCCTCTAGATGGGAGCTTTGGAGCCGCTTCGTCAAAGGGGTTACTGACCTGCAAATGAAACACGCCGTCAGCATAATACGCCGCTACGCTGACCACTCCGCCCTCGATTCTTGGCTGGACTCCATGTATCAGCGCGTTCTCCAGAAGCGGCTGCAGCGTGAGCTGGGGAATCGGCAGATCATCCGGCACGGCGTCGACTTGCCACTCGACACTCAGACGCTCACCGAGCCGGTACTGTTCGATGGAAAGATACCGGCGTGACAATTCCAGCTCTTCGCGCCAAGGCACCAGGGTGCCGGGGCGCGCCAGGCTGGCGCGGAACAGATCGGACAGATCGAGTACGGCTTGCTCGGCTTTGGCCGGATCGGTGACCACCAGGCTGGCGATGCTGTTCAGGCTGTTGAACAGAAAGTGCGGCCGGATACGCGCCTGCAACGACTCGATCCGCGCGCGCAGCTCGGCTTGCTCCTGCCGCCGCCATTGGCTCTGCAGATAGAAATAGCGCAGCAGCAGGCCTGACATGATCAAACTGATCAGTGCATGACGCAGATACAGATTCACCTCGCCGACGCGCGTCAGCGGACCGCCAAGCTGATAGATATCGGCAACCGCCGTGCACGCCAGCGTCAGTCCGACCACCATCGCACAGCAAGCAAGCCCTGCCAGCCAAGCCGGCAACCGCGCCAGCAGCGGTCGCAACTGACAGGTCAGGCCGGCCGACAGCAGCATCACCCACTGCACGAACAGGGATGACAATGCCAGGCGCATCCAGTTGAATCCAGATTGCATCGGCTCGGCGAGCACCAGCACCAACACCAGCAACTCAGCGAGCAATACCAGGCCAAGCAGGGCATCGGGTTGGCACAGCTCGGGCACGAAGAAGTCATCGACAGGGGCCACGGGCCGCGTTCGATCGGTTTTTTTTGTTCGCATGCATCGAGTTTCCGCGCCGCGTGAGCGCAAAGCAAGGTGAGCCCGGCAACGCGACGCCAGCCGTTGCGCTGTGGTGGCCTAGTCTATCGACTCGCTGTAATCCGAAGGTGACGAACGGTCGCCACTTCAAGGCTTCGGCAGTCATGAATATGGCGCTATCGGCCGATAAAAGGAACTCTACGAACGCCTCGCTAAAGCGCATGATGGCTTAATGATTGCATTGCAGCATTAACCTCGCCATCGCTACCGCTGCCTCAGGAGTATTGACCCGTGCTGCTGTTTTCCTCTTTGCGTAGCCGCTTGCTACGACCGGTATTTCTGACACTGTGCGGCGCCGTTCTGGTGCAAGTCTTGGTTGCGCTCGCATTGACCCGGGGCACTATCGACGGACTCGAGCAAGACATCGAACAAAGCCTGGGTGAGGACTCGACGCGTCTGCTGCAAGCGCTGCGCACCGCGGATGCCGAGGTCGGCGGCGGCCTTACCAGCCTGGCCAAACGCATGACGAATGACCTGTCCCAGGGACTGACGCAGCGATTGACCGAAGAGCAGGAGCAGCTGAAAGAGGTGCTTGAACGCCACCTCAAGCAGTCCGGCGACGACCTCGCCACGCTACTCGCCGGCGTCGCGCCAGCAGCAATCTGGGACAACGACGTACCGGCGCTGACCGAATTCGTCAGGATGGCTCACCGCAACCCAGCCGTTGTTTTCGTCGTCTATTTCGACGCCAATGGCAACCAGCTTACCCGCCACCTGAATCGCCAGGATCCCCGAGTCAAGGCACTGCTGGACAAGGGCACGGGACGTACCGCGTTCGACAAGGTGCTGTCGGCCGCCGAGAACGACCCCACGCTTTATCTCGCCAAAACATCGATCAACCCCAAGGGCGCGGACATCGGCCAGGTCATGCTCGGCTTCTCCACCTATGCGGTGAGCACCGAGCTGGCCGCCTTCGACAACCGCTTCCAGACGCTGGTCGCCAGCGGGGCAGCACTGGTGGAAGCCGGACTTGCCACCACCGCCAGCGACAGTTCGAAGATCATGGCGTCAGGTCTGGCCGCTGCGACGGCGGTGGCACAAAGCATTGAGTCCAATAGCCAGAAGGCCGTCGAGCGCTCAGCTTCGGCGCTGCTATGGAAAATCAGCGTCGGCCTTGTTGTCACCGGGGCATTGCTGCTGCTCGCCGTCACGCTGGTCCTTGGGCGCCAAGTGCTGCGCCGGCTGGGCCTGCTCAACACCGCACTGCGCGGGCTGTCGGCGGGCCACGGCGATCTCACCCAGCGCGTGAAGATCCACAGCGCAGACGAAGTCGGCGAAATGGCTGACGCGGTCAATCTGTTCCTGGCCAAGCTTCAGCCTATCGTTCAGGAAGCACGCGCCATTGCCGTACAGACCGGCGCGGAAATCGACACGCTGGGCAACCGTAGCCGCTCTGCTGCAGCCGCTGCCGAGCGTCAACGTGATGAAGTCGCCGGAAGCCTACAGGCGTTGGCCGACATGACCCAGCGTGCGCAGGACGAAAGCAGAGCCATGCAAACCGCACTCGATCAGGTCGCCTCGATTCGCAAGGCCGCGGTGGACAACGAGGCGATTTCCGAGCAGGTAGGCCGCACGATCGAGGCGCTTGGCAGTGGTGTACAGACAAGCGCTTCAGTTATCGAAGAACTGGCTAATCAGAGCGAACAGATCGAGGTGGTACTGACCGTTATCCGGGGCATTGCCGAACAGACGAATCTGCTTGCCTTGAATGCTGCCATCGAAGCCGCACGCGCCGGCGAGAGCGGTCGAGGGTTCGCCGTGGTGGCTGACGAAGTACGAGCGCTCGCCAGCAAGACTCAGCAATCCACCGGCGATATCCAGGCGCATATCGAAAGCCTACAACGCGGTGCTCGCGATGCCGTCTCGGCAATCAACACTGTCGGCAAGCAAGCTGAAAGCGGCCTGGCTTCCCTGGGCAGCAGCCGCGACCTACAGCGCGCGCTACAGACTGCCGTCGAGCAGGTGCATCAGGTGGTAAGGGAGACAACCAAAGGCGCAGAGCAGCAAGCCAGCGCGGCAACGGCCGTCCGTCAACGGGTCGAGGTCATTCTGACCGAAGCCGAACGCTCCGCCGATGCGGTGACTGCGACCGCAGCCAGCGGCAAGGAGCTGGGTGTGCTCGCGCAAAGGCTCGAAGCCAGCCTCGGTCAGTTCAGGGCTTGATAAAGCCGCTCGCTGGGTAGGGCCATCGCAGAAGCCATGGCTAACCCTGTTATCATTCGGGCCCTTCAACTTGCCCATCTGATTCAGCGAGCGCATTCATGAGCACCGACAAGACCAACCAGTCCTGGGGCGGCCGTTTCAGCGAGCCCGTCGACGCCTTCGTCGCCCGATTCACCGCCTCCGTCGAGTTCGACAAGCGTCTCTATCGGCACGACATCATGGGTTCAATCGCCCACGCCACCATGCTGGAAAAGGCCGGGGTACTGACTGCAGACGAGCGTGACCAGATCATCGCGAACCTGAAGGACATTCAGGGCGAGATCGAGGCCGCCAGCTTCGATTGGCGCGTCGATCTGGAAGACGTGCACATGAATATCGAAGCCCGGCTGACCGACCGCATCGGCGTCACCGGCAAGAAGCTGCACACAGGCCGCTCGCGCAACGACCAAGTGGCGACCGACATTCGCCTGTGGCTGCGTGATGAGATCGACCTCATCCTCGGCGAAATCACTCGCCTGCAGCAGGGTCTGCTGGGTCTCGCCGAAGCCGAGGCGGACACCATCATGCCCGGCTTTACCCACCTGCAGACCGCACAGCCGGTGACCTTCGGTCATCACTTGCTGGCCTGGTTCGAGATGCTCAGCCGTGACTATGAGCGCCTGGTCGATTGCCGCAAGCGCACCAACCGTATGCCGCTGGGCTCGGCCGCGCTGGCCGGCACTACCTACCCGATCCAGCGCGAAATCACCTGCGAGCTGCTCGGCTTCGAGGCCATCTCCGGCAACTCGCTGGATGGCGTATCGGATCGCGACTTCGCCATCGAATTCTGCGCCGCCGCCTCGGTGGCGATGATGCATCTGTCGCGTTTCTCAGAAGAGCTGGTGCTCTGGACCAGCGCGCAGTTCCAGTTCATCGACCTGCCCGACCGCTTCTGCACTGGCTCCTCGATCATGCCGCAAAAGAAGAATCCGGACGTACCGGAACTGGTACGCGGCAAGACCGGCCGTGTATTCGGCGCTCTGAGCGGCCTGCTGGTGCTGATGAAGGGCCAGCCGCTGGCGTACAACAAGGACAACCAGGAAGACAAGGAGCCGTTGTTCGACGCCGCCGACACGCTGCGCGACTCGCTGCGCGCCTTTGCCGACATGGTCCCGGCCATCAAGCCCAAGCGCGAAATCATGCGCGAAGCGGCGCTGCGTGGCTTCTCCACCGCGACGGATCTTGCCGACTACCTGGTACGCAAGGGCCTGCCGTTCCGCGACTGCCACGAAATCGTCGGCCACGCGGTGAAATACGGCGTGCAGACCGGCAAGGACCTGGCCGAAATGAGCCTGGACGAGCTGCGTCAGTTCAGTGAACAGATCACCGATGACGTATTTGCGGTGCTGACCCTGGAAGGCTCGGTGAATGCTCGCGATCATATTGGCGGCACGGCACCCACACAGGTCCGCGCCGCCGTTCAGCGCGGCCGCGACTTGCTGACCACTCGCTAAACCTTGTCACTTGGCAGGCGCGAGGCGGCTCGTGCTTGTCAGACCGGAGAGTTGCATGCCCCTGAACATCCGCCCCGCCAGTCGAGATGATGCCGCGCTGATCCTGCGCTTCGTCACCGAGCTGGCGATCTATGAACGCGCCGAGCATGAAGTAAAAACCGACGCCGCAGGAATTGAAGCCAGCCTGTTCGCCAAAGATGCCAGCGCCAGTGCGCTGATCTGCGAGCGCGACGGCCAACCAATCGGCTATGCGGTGTATTTCTTCAGTTACTCGACCTGGCTCGGCCGCAACGGCCTTTATCTTGAAGACCTGTACGTCACCCCCGAGGCCCGCGGAACCGGCGCAGGCAAGGCGCTGCTGAAACACCTCGCACGCCTTGCGGTGTCACGAGGTTGCGGGCGCTTCGAGTGGTCCGTGCTGGACTGGAACGAGCCGGCGATCAGGTTTTACGAGGCGCTGGGAGCACGGCCTCAGGAGGAGTGGACCACCTACCGCCTGGCCAGCGACGCATTGAGGGCGCTGGCGGAGCAAGCCTGAGACAGGAGTGAGCGGGAACTCGACCGGACGGATCGCGCCAAACGCAACGTCGCCCAAGATTGCTCCCGCTTATGACCGACCTCAAAACGATTTTGCTAAATCAGGACACCCAAGGTGCTGAAGTATTCGACTCACCCAAGGAGCGCCTGAACTTCTATCGCTCGGAAATACACTTCGAGTCGACGCTGCTGGCCAGCCGCACCAGTGGCTACCTGTCCTCGCAGTCGTTTCTGATGATCGCCTTCGCCTCTTCCATGGCTAACACCAACCCCGACTGGGGCAGCCTGTTCCGGCTGGTTGTACCGAGCATTCTGGCACTGCTTGGACTGCTCACCTCGCTGCATGCGATTCCCGGTATCCGCGCCAGCTTCGACGTCATAGAGCGCTGGCACCACAAGCAGGCCGACCTGCTGCAAACCGAAGGCAATGTCGGACTGCTACCCAACCATGACTCGGCCTTGTTTGGCGAAGGGAACAGTCCCCCAGGTGGCCAACGCTACAAGCGCACCCTGCTGTTTTCCCTGCGGACACCGATCATCTTCGGCAGCGTCTGGGCATTGCTGGGCGCGTTCTGCATCGTGCTGTACTTCTTCGGCTGATCAGAGCCAGTCACGGAACTTGAACCAGGCATAGGGAATGATTGCCGACACGATCATCATCGCGAGCGCCATCGGGTAGCCGAACGGCCAGTCAAGCTCAGGCATGTGATCGAAGTTCATGCCGTACACCGTGCCGACCAGCGTTGGCGGCAGGAACAATACCGCCGCGATGGAGAACACCTTGATGATCGCGTTCTGCTCGATATTGATCAGCCCCAGCGTGGCGTCGAGCAGGAATGCGATATCTCCCAACAGCCGCGCCTGATGCTCCCCCAGCGAACGCACGTCGCGCTCCAGCGCCTTCAGCAGCCCCTTGGCCACGCCCTGTCTGGGCTCATTGGCATGCAGTCGATAAAACGCCAACAGGCGGGTTGAGCTGAACAGGCTTTCGCCCAATTGCGACAGGAGCGAGCGATTCTGCCCAAGCTGCTGGATGATCTGCTGCAGGTCCGTTCGCTGTTCTTTACGTTCATCGAAAATGCACTTCGACAAGGTCTGAAGCTCGACCTGAACGCTTTCCAAGACGTCAGCAATCCGATCGACCACGGCATCCGCCAGGGCAAGGAAAATCTGGTGACTGGAGGAAAAGGTCGAAGGCTGCCGGGAACTCTTTGCCTCGAATTGCCGGAATGCACTGAGCTCGGTATAGCGAACGGTCACCAGACAACGCTTGGTCAGGACAAATGTTACCTGAGCATTTTCCGGTCGCCGGTCCGCAATCCCCATCACCACTGTCGTGGTCATGAAGATGGCTTCATCCTCGTCGTAAAAGCGTGAAGAATCCTCAATCTCAGCCAGTTCTTCCCGAGTCGGGATATCCAGCCCCAGGGCCGTTTCGATGAAACGCTCTTCCTCCGAGTCAGGCGATAGCAGATCGGCCCACAGTACATTCGCTGGAAGCGTCTGCAGATTCTCGGCAACACGCCTCACCAGCGCGCCGTTTTCAAGACAGTGAAAAATGATCATTGCTGTAGTCGCGTTCTCGATAAGTCATAGTAAGAATAGAAACCGACCCAAGCGAAGCGTTCAGCCGACCTTTCCGTAAGGCAAGCTTGCCGGTACTCGCCTCGACACGCCATCCAGATTTCCCTCTACGAGAGTTGCGACATGAACAATGCCACGTCCGATGATGATGAAACCTTTGCCGAGGAAACCCTGATCCAGGCGATCGAAAATCAGCTTGAGGCCGGCGAACCCGCCGCCACCCAGGCTACGCTGAACAAACTGACCCTTGTTGGCTACGAGCGCGACGAGATCCTCAAGCTGATGGCACTCGTGCTGGCTCGGGAGATCCGGCTGATGCTTGAGCAAGACCGTCCCTTCGACATCGATGGATACGAAACGCAGCTGCGCAATCTACCCGACCTAGCCGAATAGTCTTAGACGGAGGCAGGCGCACGCGCAGCATCTACACTTCGCAAACAGGGCCAAAGCCCATCACCCGAGGAGCAGACATGTCTTACACCCCAGAAGTGGTAGCCGAGCTGGAAATTCTTTGCCTGTTCAATCTCGACAACTCGCTCGAAGGCCTCAAAGTTCATCACGACGCCGGCCACACAGCCATCGCCGCCGCCCAGCGCCTGCACAGCAAAGGTCTGACAACCTTGCCCGACGGCGGCTACCTGACGAGCCTTGGCCGCGATGCCGCAGAGCACGCCCAAGTGTTGCTGACAATCCTCTCGGAGACCGTTCCGGCTTAAGCTGAAGGCGCCTAAATCCTAGCCGAGCACGCCATTTGCCGGTTTGAGCACCGCACAGGCGCTCGGCTATACCAGCCGCTTACAGCTGCGCCTTTCGCTGTCCCGTGCTAGTTTTCGCCTTTCGCCTCGATCAACATGTCGGACAACATCGTTTGCCT
>Ga0208814_1000547_pt1 | contig 22401 bp, 15 predicted proteins | sample MalvirAntarct_55_FD_184253 | JGI IMG/M metagenome (GOLD analysis project Ga0208814, IMG submission 184253) | Marine viral communities from the Global Malaspina Expedition - Malaspina viral metaG Antarct_55 (SPAdes) (version 2) | ecosystem: Environmental > Aquatic > Marine > Oceanic | place...
GTCTCTGATGCTGATCTACCAGTAGTTAAATCATTTACTGTAACATGTTGAATTATGTTGTTTGGGTCTACAATAAATGTTGCACGTAAACATGCTCCTGCAGGATTAAAGAAGATACCTAATTGTCTGCATAAACTAAAGTTCTGAACTTCACCATCAACCATTCCGCCTCGTTGAGTATCTGCAAATTGAACATGCTTAATCTCTTTAAGTCCAGGATGTTCTTTTTGCCATGCTACTTTACAAAATTCATTATCAGTACTACCTGTTAATAAGACTGTATCTCTATGAAGAAATTCTTCATTAAGCGAATCGTAATCTATAATTTCTGTTGGACATACAAACGTAAAGTCTTTTGGATAAAACATTAGAATCTTCCACTTACCTTCAAACGATCTTTCGTTGATCTCAAAAAACGGATCAACGTCTGGTTGTCCTGGCTTGACTCCTGTTACTTTGAACGGTGCTAGTTTGTCACCTACTGTTTTCATTCCTGCTGTTTTTGGCATTAACTTCTCCTGTTAGTAATACTTTGTGTAGTATTTACTTAGGTTTTCAACACTTAAAATTTTTTTACCTGTTAAAAGGCATATATACTTATGTGTCACAAAAATGACACAATTGCGTCACACAAGTGACAAATACAGGAATATATGAAGAAGATTTACAAAAAGTTTCACAAAATGATGAAATCCGGACGACTACACAAAGTTTGGAATACTATGCAAACAACAGCAACAAACTCTTAAGAGTTTATTTTTTACTACTGTCTACAGTAGTATTTTCTAGTTTGGTACCCTTTCGATAGTTCAGCAATTGAACTCTACGATTTCTCTGTTGGTTGGCCTTAAGCCTATTGACTGTTCTACGTCTGTTATCACTCATAATATTAGTCTCCCTAACTAATCTATCTAACTAAGTTGTATTACTTCCTTACTGATTTTACCATAAAAATAATCTGCGACCATTTGATTAGACATTTTGCTCATATGTCTGAAGTCTCTATTACGATAAAAATAACTTTGGCATTTGTCAGTCATATGCTTTAACCAAAAATATCTATCTACATCACTTAACATATTGTTCATGTGATTTTCTGCGGCTAATTGTGTATAGATTGCATCTAGTGACGGCCATTTACTATTAGCATACATTTGATAATCTTCTGACATGAGAAGTTTGAAGATTTCATAAGGGATATCTGCATAGAGCCAAGGCACATCTTGCATATAAGCATGAGCATCAGGGAAATGACGATATAGAATCTTTGCCATATCTGAGTTCCAGCACCATGGGGGAATGAATGCTATCTCAGAACCATGTGGCCATTCATATTGTTTTAGTATGTGTATCTTTTGTTCTGTTGATTCAGCATCTGCAAGTTGATCTGCTGTTGCTCCGCCGTGTAAGTTAAACAAGCAAAATGTATGTTGAACATCAAAGTATTTTCTCATCTTCTCTACGATTAGGTGATAAGAGTCAGGTCCTAGTCCATCAACTCCGCCATTAAGAACTGGGATATCAACTTTTTCTTGTAGTAAACTTGGCCAACTATGTTCTAGTGGTCCGCCAACATTCATAGTAAAACTGTCACCAATTGCTAATATGATTTTTGCTTTTTTACCATCTACGTTGAGTGCTTCATAATCGTATTCAGAACGAAATCCCCATGAGTTAAATCGTCCGCCAACATTCATAGTAAAACTGTCACCAATTGCTAATATGATTTTTGCTTTTTTACCATCTACGTTGAGTGCTTCATAATCGTATTCAGAACGAAATCCCCATGAGTTGAATCTGTAGTCAAAGTTTCTATGAGGGTGCAATTGCATATATGCATTATAGAAAGTCATATGCTTGAACATCAGATCCGATGCACATTCTTTTACTGTTTTGTTTCTGAACTTCAGCAGTTGACGCCAAAGTTTCTTAGGGAGACCAAATCCCTTGGGTGTCATATCCATTCTTTGTTGCTCAGTGAGTTGCATTTAATTTCGGTAATTCGTTTTTTTGCATTTTTATTTGCTAATATTTTATCTTCATTTGTATATACAGACCAATTCGCAATATCATTTATTGATCTGCCGCATCCTTGACAAATATCAGTTACATCAAAGTCAATGTTACATGATCCGATACACGGTGATTCAACTCTGTTTGTCTCTGTAATTTTGGACGGCGCTTTTAATTGCATCTTCTGCTAGTACCGAACAGTGGATCTTGACCGGCGGGAGTGCGAGTTCTTCCGCGATTTCAGTGTTTCTAATTGTTTCTGCTTGGTCGATGCTTTGTCCTTTGACCCATTCTGTGAGGAGACTACTTGATGCAATTGCAGACCCGCACCCATATGTTTTAAACTTAGCATCTTCTATGACTCCTTCGTCATTAACTTTAATTTGCAATCGCATTACGTCTCCACATGCGGGTGCACCTACCATGCCTGTCCCCACATCCAAATCGTCAGCATCCATAACCCCGACATTTCGAGGATTTTCGTAATGATCTATTACTTTATCACTATAAGCCATTAGCATCAACTCTTGTTGATACTGCGTTGTTAGTCTTACTCATGCTCGACTCCTTTGTCTGATTCTATTTAGTCTTGGACTTCTTCTTAGTGCTTGTTGGAGCTTCTTTAGGGAATAAATTAATTTGCTCCCAAGGTAAATATTCTTTTCCAAAGTGACCGTAGTTTGTAGTCGCATGATAGATAGGAGAGAATAGATCGAATCTGTCAATAATACCTTTAGGTGACAAGTCTACGTTTTCTTGTATCCACTTAGTTAAGTCTCTACTGTCTCTATCACTTTCTACATAAACACTAGTAGGTTGATTGACACCTATTGCATAACTTAATTGAATAGTAGCCCAATTTGCTTTACCACTTGCTACAATGTTCTTAGCAAGATAACGAGCCATGTATGCCGCTGATCTGTCTACTTTAGAAGGATCTTTTCCAGAGAATGCTCCACCACCATGCGGTGCACTTCCACCATATGTGTCAACAATAATCTTTCTACCTGTCAAACCTGAATCTCCGTCAGGTCCACCAACAACAAATCTGCCTGTTGGATTGATTAAGTATTGTGTATCTTCATCTAAGAGTTCTGCTGGTAATGTTTTTTGAATTACTTCTTGTATCTGTGCCCTTACAGTCTCTATATCAACCTGTTCTGAATGCTGTGTAGAACAAACTATTTTATCTATACGTTTAACTGTGCTATCGTCATTGTATTCTACTGTGACTTGTGATTTAGAATCAGGACCTAACCAAGGAATCATTCCTTGCTTTCTAACTGCTGTAAGCATTTCTACAATTCTATGTGAGTAGTAGAGTGGGGCAGGCATAAACGTTTCTGTGTCTTTATTAGCATAGCCAAACATAATACCTTGGTCGCCAGCACCGAAATTGTCTGTTCCTAATGCAATGTCAGGAGACTGTCCGTGTAGTAGATTAACAACCTCTAAGTTGTTCCAATGAAATCCGTCTTGCTCGTAGCCGATATTTTTAACGACTCTGCGTACTAGATATTCAACATCTAAACTATCGATATGTCCTTTGTATTCACCTGCGACTATCACTTTGTTTGTAGTAACTAGTGTTTCACATGCACAACGTAAGGTTTGATCTTTATGTTGCATAAAGAAATCTAGTATTGCATCACTAATTGCATCTGCGACTTTATCCGGGTGTCCTTCTGAGACACTTTCACTCGTAAAATAATAACTCATATATGGTCCTCTATAGTATAATTGTATACTAATATTTAATACTTGTCAAGGGGTAGGTAGAAAAAGTTTTTAACCGATTAGGTCCCAACAATCACAGTTACAATGAATAACTCTGTCTATTGCATCTTGTGCTGATTGTGCAGGTACATAAGGAGGATTTGGTTGCCCCGGAGGAATGCCGTTATTGTCAAAGCCTGGGGTAATAGTACCTAGTGGTAGCCTAGCTCCATCATCGCCGCCACCGCCATCAACTCCTACTCCGCCGCCGCCTGTCGTTATACCACCTGTTCCGGCTGGACCTATATCAAAATCTAAATCACCAGTAAATGGATCACCGACAATTGTATTAGGGATACCAGCTGATACTAGAGGTCCTATTTGCGGGAACTCAACATCATCAAATAGAGGAGCAAACGTTCCAGGAACAGTTGAATTTATCGGAGTAAAGTCTCCTGGTCCTACTACTCCTCCTGGTGGAGTAAAAGGGGGAAGTCCGGGTCGGTACATAAGGAGGATTTGGTTGCCCTGGAGGAATGCCGTTATTGTCAAAGCCTGGGGTAATAGTACCTAGTGGTAGCCTAGATCCATCATCACCGCCACCGCCATCAAGTCCTACGCCATCAGCACCTACTCCTCCTCCGCCTGTCGTTATACCACCTGTTCCGGCTGGACCTATATCAAAATCTAAATCACCAGTAAATGGATCACCAACAATTGTATTAGGGATACCAGCTGATACTAGAGGCCCTATTTGCGGGAACTCAACATTATTAAATAGAGGAGCAAACGTTCCAGGAACAGTTGAATTTATCGGAGTAAAGTCTCCTGGTCCTACTACTCCTCCTGGTGGAGTAAAAGGGGGAAGTCCGGGTCCGATCACATTTACCCATTTAGGGTTCATCCATTCTTTACCATCTAACTCTATTCCTTCTTTGACACCTTCTATTGTACCGTTTGTTTGAATTAATGATGCATCAAACTCTGAGAGTGAGTCTGGAATATTATTGTTTACAGGAATACCGCAACTTGAAAGTGCTTTTTCATTTCTTGCCTGTCTCATCTGAGCAACAATGTTTTGTCCTACATCACAGTTTCTGTCTACGATTGATTCTAATGTTACTCTTGCATCTACTGTGTTTGTGTTTTGATAGTCTGAATAATCAGGTATACTATCTACAAAAGTTACTAAATCTTGGTTACTATAGATAAAAGGATCTCTTTCTATTTCTACTCGACCTAAAGAATTGTATCTAGTGCGTTGTTCAACTTTCATTTGCTTACCCATTATATCCCAAATGACATTGATATTTTTAATTCCCGATTGATTCTCATTTCTCGTTGCAATAGTAGTAATCTCACTATTTGCGGCATCGATATAGTATTGAGTTACAGTATTAAAGTTAATAGTTCCACCATTAGTTCCGCCTGTTGCTGGAAGCCAAGCATAAGTTCCAGATGGGGGAGTCTCAATTGTTGCTGTAGGTATGTTTGCAACAGTACCCGTAGCACCAGTAATAGTTATTACTCTACCGAATGTACCTGTACTGCCTGAGTCTTCATCACTTCTTCCTATATCACATGTACCGACTAGTCCATCTGAGAATGAGATGTCTGGATCAGGTGCTCCACCTCTTCCATAACCACCACCTGCGTTAGTGATAGTCCAACCAGTTACAACATAAGGGCCTGCACCAGTATAGATAGGACTAATAGTTGCTTGTTCCCATGATAATGCTAAGTATAATTGTTGATAAATGGCTGCCAAATTAGATTGGTTTGCATTAGCAGTTATACCTTGAGTACCGCTAGATTCTAGTTCTTGGTTACCTGCAAGAATATCATATAACAGATTCCATGCATAAGGGACACCTGTCATGTTGCCAAAGAAATCAGTCATACTAAATGCACCACCGGGACCAGAGCCTAGACCCATCTGCAATGGTACTTCTGATACTAAACTTTTATTAACAGGCTTAGATAGAGGTGCTTCTGCTGTTGGTTCTGTTCCGTCTGCTCCAACGCCTACATCAGACATTGTTTCTAATGCGGCTATACAATTTCCTAACGTACCGGGTGTAATTTGTTCTATATTACTAATCTGTAAGAAAGAATATCTAAGTGCGGCAGCCGCTAGTCCTATGTTAGCAGGAATAACTATGTTGCTTCCACCTAGATATGAATCGAACCCTGTGGGTAATTCAGTCGAGGGCAAGTCAGATGCAGTACCTGTGTTTATGTCTGGAGCTCCTCTAGTAATCAATGTGCCGACAATACTTTTAACTGCATCTGTATTGATTGCACTATTTACTGAGCCGTTGTCATTATAGATCAAGTAATATGTTTTTGATCCAGTCGGTCTGCCAACTTCGTCATTGTATACAGGAACTGTCAATGTTGACCAAGCCCTAGTAAACAATCTGTATGGGTCTAGTAAATCTGCTAATGTACGAATAGGTATTGTATCTGCATTTTGAAAATCTGATATTACACGATTTAGAATTAAAGCCGATGATGTTAATGAACTTACACATGTTGTTAAGTTAATACCTGTAACTGCTAAAAATGCAGTATATATTTTTCTTTCTTGTGAAGGGTTGCCGTGAGTTTGTGCGGCCGACAAAGTTCTAATCTCTTTTGCTGATAGCCCTGCTGAACCTAATGTTAAGTTTAAGTCTTGTGTTAGTCCGCCTGCTTGATATAATTGTTGCAACAATGTAGAAGGATATCCAAATCGATCTAATCGTTTGAAGTCAAATATTTTTTGTAAATCCTGTAAATCTTTAGAAAGACCGTCAGTAAATAAACTTACTCCAGTTACATCACCAGTAATAAGATCATTCATATTAGAGAATGTGCCTTCTAAGAATGTCTCAGCATTACTTGCTGTTGTAATTGTTTTGTTCGTATATTGACAAAAACTTGCGGCTTCGTTAAATGATCCACAGAAGTTTTCGTATTGTGGATCTGGATTAGAGTCTAAGTTTGCATTCTCTGATCCTACTTTTGCATGAAAGTTAAATTCGTTATGTGCTTGTAGAGCATGACATCTAATCCATCCCCATTGAGTAATACTCTTGTTAGCATTCGTAGTGTCATAGGGCAACCATGTTGCTTGTTGACCGAAGTCTGTATCACCTTTTACTGAATAACCTGCGTTTGCGGGTGCCGGCAGTGATCCAGCAACACCTTGAGATACTCCGAATTCAACTGCTTTGCAATCTGCTGTTGCTCCATTGGTTGCCCATGAACTTGACGGATCAACTGCTATATAAGTAGGTGGTTTTGAATTACCTAATGCATGACATTCATTGTTGTTGCCGCTTATTGAGATAAGATTATTATACGTAGCATCAGTTATAACACCTCTTGTATAACCATCGTTGATAGACCATGTAAGCATTCTAAGTATAGTGCCAGATATCAATTCTCCGTATGTGTAATCAGAGTTTGATTTACTAATGCCCATAAAGAATTCAGCATTGGGATTGATTTGAAGACATCTATTCTGTAGGATGCCTCCTAATACGTTCATGCCTAATGGACTTTGTTTACCTGTATCAGCCATATATTATCCTAAGGAACAAATACTGTAGCACAACCGTCAACGATCTTGTGCCCGCAATCATTGCCTGATCCTACTCTGAGAACTGGTTTACCTTCAGCAAATACAGTTGGACTACCTTCAGTAGTCTTTGCCGCTTTATGAGGTTTCTCTTTTGGCTTGGGTTTATGGGGTGTTATATCACTAACATGAAGACCAACTGGTTTGCCTTCAGCAAAGACAGTTCCGGCTCCATTTAAAATCTTGCCGCCTGTCGTGTTCTTGTCGTCTTTTCGGCTCAATTTTGGCATTAAAAATTATCCTGTCAATATTCTCTTTTCTTGTACTTCTATACCTGTAGTTGCTTCTCTATATTTGTCTTTAACTTCGTCTGCTGTAGTTGCAATAAAAGAAATACTAAGAGTATTTAGTCTTACGTTTTTTGTCGCATTTGCAGAAAAAACACTAGGAACTAATGCCATTCCAGTTTGACTAGGTGCTAATGATACTGGGTCTGATAATTCAAGCCATCCGTCTTCATTGCCTTCAACTTTGGCTACTACTTCTTCACCACTAAAAATTTTAAGAGTGTATACTTGTCCGATTTTAATATCCGATATTGCTTTGTTTTCCATTAGGACTCCAGTTTTTGTTTGAGTTCAGTAAATCCACCAACATATTCTTCATTTAAAAAGATTTGAGGTGCAGTACGAGCATTAGGTACAACTTCTAACAAGTCTTGTAGTGTATAACCTGCCCCAATTTTCTTTATTTCTGTATCTATTCCTTTTGCGTCTAGTAATTTTATTGCTTGATCGCAATAAGTGCAGTTATCTTTGCTCCATACAATGGCTTTCATTTTCTCTCCTAGTTAATATTATATGTATATTTAATACGATTTGTAGCGGTCAAATAAATTTTATGCTAACTCAGGTAACTCATCATAGTCAAGTGATTCTGACATGACTCCTATTACATAATTAGTTGATTCATTCTCTTGTAAAGCAGTTTGTTTTTTACTAGTATCACTATGCTTATTAAACCAAGGGATAGGACTTGCTTTTGGAGCAGGAGCTTGATACTTAATGTTAATTGCTTTTAATGATTCTAATGCTGTATAGTCTACAAACTCTTTCAGAATGTTTGCATTAAGACCAATTACAGGACCCTTTTGGAATAAGTAATCTGCCCATTCTTTTTCTTCTCTGATGACATCCATATACATATCGTATACTTCTTTCTCACATTCTTTTTGTGCTTTAGCAAATCTTGGATCTTCTTTAACAACTTGTTTGATGATCCAGCCTGTCCAGCCTTTGTGAAGTAATTCATCTTGTAAGATTAATGATATGATGTTACCATTACCCATAAAGATTCTGTTCTCTACCATCGCTAATGATGTAGCAAATGATACCATGAATCGCAATGCTTCTAAGGCATAACTTGCATGTAGAGCCATCCAAATTGCTTTGATATGTTTTTCTTCATCGATCTTCTTGCCCATTTCTTTTTGACAGTTGATTACATGTAAAGCATCATAGTATTCACACACTGAAGACGCCATATCAGCAATTTCTTTTGTGTTGTGGATAGTATCAAAAATGTCTTTAGGTACGTTATAGATGTTTCTAATGATATGACTGTAAGAACGTGAGTGTATGTTAGTCTCAAAGAATGACCAATTATACATTAGTGCTTCTAGTTCAGGTAGACTCACTACAGGAGTAAAGACTTGCACAGGGCCTCTGCCTTGTAGACTATCTAATGCTGTTTGTCTAAGTAAGTTAGCAGTAAAGATGTGCTTAACTGCATCACTAGCATCTTTAAAGTCTCCTGCATCTTTAGTAAGACTGATTTCTTCTGGTATCCAAAAGAAGCCTCTTGCAGTTTCTTCAAAGTTTGCTATCTGATCATACTTAACTTCTTCAAATCGTTGAATAGTTACAGGGCCAGCAGGGTCTAAAAACATTTTATTGTCTAGGTAAGTTGTTTGTTTTGATAAATCGTATTGTTCTTTGCTCATTTCTATTCCTTAAAGTTTACATGCTTCGCAGTCATCATCTTCAAACTCTGGCTCTGCTATATATTGTTTTGCTATGTCTTGTAATTGTTCTTCAGTTCTTTTGACTCCAGCTTTATTTATTAAAGAATAGTAAAAAGTCTTAAGTCCCCATTGGTGTGCCTGCATTAAGTTCTTTGCAATCAATGTTGTAGGTACTTTTTGATCTTTAAAGTGTGCTGGATTGTAAAATGTGTTAGTAGATATACTTTGATCTACGTATGCCGCTAAGACTGATGCAGTTTTTAAGTATGCATCACAATCTTTTTGATCCCACATCAACTGATAAGAGTTTCTTACACGTTTGATATGATAGTCTGGTACTACTTGTGTCAATGATCCTGCTTTACTTTCTTTAACAGAGATTAAACTCATTGGCATTTCAATGCCGTTCGTTGAATTGATAACGACACTAGATGATTCTACAGGAGCAATCGCCATTAGAGTTGCATTTCTAACACCATGCTCTTTCATATCTTTTCTTAATGATTCCCAATCGCATTCTGGTTTAAAGTTTGCTAATTTATTAACACCTTTTGCTCTACGTTCCCAAGGAAACGTTCCTTTGCCATACCATGTCTTGTCGCTATCTAAACACTTGCCTCTGACTTTTGCCATTTCAACTGTCGCTTCAGTTAAGAAGAATGCTTGATGTTCCATCCACGTCTTAACATCTTGTAGAGCATCTTTGTCACCATATAGATAGTCACGTTTTGCATGCCAGTATGCTAAGTTAGTAACACCGATACCCAATGGTTGTATCTCATCATTACTCAACTTACTTTGAATAGATAAGAAATCTTGGTAATCTAAGATGTTACACAAACTACGTTGTAGTATGCGACATGCTCTACGCATGTCCTCAGGGTGTCTGAATGCTCCCCAGTTGATCGATCCAAGTGTACAGAGAGCAATACGTCCCTTATCATCATCTAAACGTTTAAAAGGCTTTGTAGGCAATAATATCTCACAACATAAGTTGCTTTGATAGATAGGATTCACTGTAGTATCGAACGGTCCTTGATTAGATACGTTGTCTACATACACTAAGTAAATTCTACCTGTGTCTGTTCTTTCTTTTAGAATGCCAGACTTGAATACTTCTTCTGCTGACATGACTTTCTTCCGCAGGCTGCGGGACCTTTCGTATTTGATATAAAGTTCTTCAAATTTAGCAGTATCTGAATAGAATGCTTCATAAAGATCAGGTACTTCGTTTGGATCAAAGAATGTAATGTTACCTTTGTCTTTGAATCGTTTCCAAAAGAATGCGTTTAGACATACACCATAGTCCATATGTCTGACTCTTGTTTCATCTGTTCCTTGATTGTTTTTAAGTACAATCAAATCATCAAATTGATGATGCCAGATAGGATAAAATACTGTAGCACTCGCATTACGAATACCACCTTGAGAGCATGAACGCAAGTCTCCGAACCACTTCTTTAGAAAGGGTATCATTCCCGTATGCATGATCTCTCCGCCTCTTATAGGCGATCCTAGGGGTCTTAAACGCCCTATCTCAAGACCTATCCCTGCACGTTTACTTGCATACTTTGCCATCATCTCACCAGAAGCAAAGATGCTGTCTAAGTCATCATCACTCTTAATAAGAACACAAGAACTAAACTGTTTGGTAGGCGTTCCGAGTCCTGCAAGTACTGGAGTTGCTAACGTAAATAATCCTTCACTAGCACATTGATAATATTCTTTAATGTATCTCATTCTTGCAACTGCTGGTTCTTCTTTATGAAATACAGTTGCGGCCGCTACCATGTATCTTACTTGCGGTGTCTCATAGATTTGACCTGTTGATCTGTTTCTAACAAGATACTTACCAATCATCTGCTCAATCGCGGCATAAGATGCATTCTCATCTTTCTCGTGGTTGATCATTTTATCCATCTTGTTCCAGTCTTCTTCTGAATACCATTCAAGTAACTCTGGAGTATACAAGCCTGATTCTACATTGGTCTTTACAATTTCATATAGATGAGGTGGTTGATATTGTCCATAAACATCTTTTCGTAGCATAGATAAACGTTGTTTTCCTGCAACAAACTGATAATTTGTGTGTCCTGTCTCTGGACTTTGTTCTTCATCGATAAGATCAACGATAGCCCGTAGTGTTAGACCATCGATTTCTCTAGTAGTAATACCATCAAAGAAATGAGGTTGTGATGTGATCTCTATCATTGACTGTGATACATCAGATACACCTTCACATACTTTTGCTATTTGGGCTTGCCACTTTTCTAAATTTAATTCTACTACTTTTCCTGATCTTTTAGTGACTTTAATGTTCATTCTTTACCTAATTAATTTTGTTTTGTAATGTCTCTATATCAATATGCTTGACATTTGTAAAATCCGACAGCACAGTATTTACTACTGAGTCGGGCCAATAATTCAACACATACTTTGCGTTGTCCACTAAGACTAATACTACTTCTGTGTTATTATAATCGATTGCTGTGGCTAAGTCAACATCTTTTATACCCAATATTGCCAAAGTATATATGTTGCCCAAAGCACGTGCATAAAAGCAATAGTGGTTATCATGTATAAGTTGCCACGGGTTAGGCCAATCTTTTATATCATGTGGATGAAGATAGTAGTTATTTAGCGGACATTGTTGCCAAAATCTATCTACGTCTATGCATACTTTTGATAGTTTTTCTTCTTTCAATGACCTTCTTAACTCATACCAATCTGCTAACCGAGCATCAAAACTCAACGTAAAAGTATTCATACATCTACTTATCTTGGGTGCATATACTTTGTAATTTCCATATATGGAAAGAGAGACCTTCGTCTCTCTTTGCATGTGACGCCTTGCAACATCACGGTTCTAAGGTAGTTAGAATTAGTTTTTGCCGACTAGTACTTCAATAAGTCCTTCTGGAGTCTCGCCGTTGTATGATTCTATTGCTTTACCGACAATAGAGCCTGGCTTAATAGTGTCTAAGTTTCCTGCACAACCATATCCTGCTTCAGCAGAAGTTACGATGCAATCACCTTTGACAACTGGGCCGATTACTTTACATGGTACACGTCCGATCAGTGCTAGTTCTACAACAAACTGTCCTTCTGGAGCAACTAAGCCTGCGTTGTATACTTGAGCCGGGTTAGTTGATACGATACCTGCAACGCCTTGAGCCGCTACTTGACCTGTTTGTGATAGTTCTGCTTCTCCACCGAAACATAGTACTGTACCTACTTCATAGGCCGCGTCTGCTGTGTATTTCTCAGCCAAATCCGCATAAGTTGCGTTAAGAGTTGAGCCACCTGTCAGTGTATAGTCACCAGTGATTGTACCTGCTGTTGAACTAGACCCTGTAGTAATTGTAGTAGACTGTATTGTACCTGTAGTAGTAGTTCCACTAACATTTAATGATGATAATGTTCCTACTGAAGTAATATTCGGCTGTGCCGCTGTTGTTACTGTACCTGCACGTGTTGCAGTTGTTGCTGATCCTGCTGAACCCGAGACGTTAATTCCCCATGTTCCAGATGCGCCTGAACCAGATGTACTAGGTGCTCCGATAGTATTGTAAGAGACAGTTCTTGCTGTTCCACCATTGAATGATGTTCCAGAGCCTACGCCTGAGCCACTGTTATTAAATGTGACTGCACTTGTTGTACTACCTGCTGTTGTTGCTGATCCTGCAGTTCCTGCTGAACCTGTAACATTGATTCCCCAAGTACCTGATGCGCCTGAACCAGATGTACTAGGTGCTCCAATTGTGTTATACGAAATAGTTCTTGCTGTACCACCATTGAATGTTGTACCTGAAGAAGCTCCTGATCCACCATTGTTAAATGTTGCCGCTTGTGTTGTACTACCTGCTGTAGTTGCTGATGTTGCATTTGTTGCATTTGTTGCACTTGCTACAGTACCTGATACATTAGCACCTGCTACTGAGTTTGCTACTTGAGCAAAGTCAACTTCTCCAGATACATTCTGTCCTGCTACTGAACCTGCTGATCCACTTACTGAACCAGAGATCGTTGCTGAGACAGTTAGTCCGGATAGAGTACCTACTGAAGTAATTGCTGGTTGTGCCGCTGTTGTAACAGTTCCTGCTGTTGTAGCAGAAGCCGCAGAGCCCGTTGTGTTCTGATTCAGAGTTGCAACGTATGCAGGTTGAATTGCTGAACCTTGCCATACACCCGTATCGATTGTTCCCAATGATGTTAGTGATGAATCTGTTACACTTGAATTAAGAACTGAACCTGATAATGAACCTGCCGCCGCTGTAATTTGAACGTTAGCCGCCGCTGTCATTTGACCTTTGCTATTCACTGTGAATGTTGCGTTGTGTGTTCCGTTACCGTATGCTTGTGCAGATACTGCTGTATCTGTTATTGAGAACGTTGAACCTGATAGTGTAAGTCCTGCGCCTGCTAAGAATGATCCTGCTCCTGAGAACTGAACAAAAGTAGCCGCGTCTGTACCAATTGTTACAACTGGGTCTGTCATTACAAAACCAGTATCATTTAATGTTGAACCTTGTTGAATGAATACAAAGTCACCACCTGCCATCTCAGCTGGAGTATCAAAGTCTGATGCTCTTGTTAAGACTGTTGCTGATGTTTTGACATATATTCCGTTGTTTGCTGGTGCCGCTTCATTTTTAACTAGAACTCTGTCATCAGTCGAAATACTAATTCCGTCTAATGTATTGAAAGTTCCTGAAGATGTTGATAATGTTGCGCCAACTCCTGCTGTACCATTGTTATAAGTGATTGTACCACCTGTAATAGATGTAAGTGTACCAGGTGTTCCTGCTATACAAGGTGCTTGTATTGCAAGTCCTTGTGCTAAGTCATCAACATACTGCTTAGTAGCGGCATCTGTTGATGCTGTTGGTTCTGCTAAGTCTAAAATTCGTTTTGAACTAACTGATACTCCACCTGTTCCTGTTGGTGCAAGTGTGACCGGCTGATTAGTTCCAATTGATGTAATTGTAATACCTGCTGTCTTACCAATGATGTTATCTGTTACAACGTTTGCTGTAGTGTCTACGTTTCCTGTAGTTGTTACAGAAGTTAATGTTCCTACAGAAGTAATTGTTGGTTGTGCCGCTATCGATACGGTACCTGCTGATGTTGCTAATGGCACAGTACCTGTTACGTTAGCACCAGTTAATGATGATAATCCAGTACCAGCACCTGTGAATACACCTGTGTTTGCTGTGATTGCTGAAGCAGTGATTGTTCCGTTAACACCTAAGCCACTTAATGTGCCTACTGATGTAATGTTACTTTGAGCGGCTGTTGATACTGATCCTGCTACTGAAGCAAGAGCAACCGTACCAGAAACATTAGCTCCTGCTACTGCATTTGCTGTCGCGGCGAAGTTAACTTCACCAGAAACGTTTGCACCTGCTACTGCGTTAGCAGTTGTAGCAGTTGTGGCTAGAGTTGCTAAAGCAACTGTACCTGATACATTTCCACCTGCTACTGCGTTTGCTGTACCTGCGAAAGTTACTGCACCTGAGACATTTGCTCCGGCTACTGAGTTAGCACTTGTAGCATCTGCGGCTAGAGTTGCTAATGCGACTGTACCTGATACGTTTGCACCTGCTACTGCGTTAGCAGTTGCGGCAAATGTAACTTCTCCTGTTACGTTAGCTCCAGCTACTGTGTTTGCAGTCGCGGCGAATGGTACTTCTCCAGTTACGTTTGCACCTGCGATTGCAGTTAAGTTAGCACCGTTTCCAGCGACATATGTAAAGACACCACCTGTGCCTGTAACATTGCCTGCAGACACATTACCTGTGACAGATAATGCTGATAATGTACCGACACTAGTGATGTTTGGTTGTGCGGCTGTTGTTACCGTTGCCGCTGTGCCTGTTGCAGAAGCCGCTGTACCAGTGATTGAACCTGCGATCGGTGCAGTTACTGTTAATCCGCTTAATGTACCAAGAGATGTAACCCCTGATTGTGCCGCAGTACCTAATGTACCGTTTAATGTAGTTGCTGTAACAGTCGGTGCTGATAAAGCCCTGATTGTGCCGCAGTACCTAATGTACCGTTTAATGTAGTTGCTGTAACAGTCGGTGCTGATAAAGTGTCTGTTCCTTTATCAAATGTGAATGTTGCGTCTGCTCCGAAGTCTCCGTCATCGTTAAAGATAACTTGAGTGTTTGAACCTGCTGGCTGTTGAAAGTCAACTGGTGCTCCGTTTGCATAATAATAGTTGTCTGTTTTAATACCTGCTGTTGCAGTAATATTACCAGTTACATTTAAGTAACCTGTTGTTGCAATACCTTCTGAGTTATCAGTTGTTTCAATTAAGAAAATATTTGCTTTACCTGAAGAACCGAATGTTAATGCGTTGTCGATGTTGTCTGCTAGACCCCATGCTACTGAACTTTCGATAGATCCAATGCCACCTTGTGCAAGATATAAAGCATAGTTATTTACACTTGATCCTGATGCTCTACCATATAGTCCAACGTTCATGCCTGAAGCATGAGTAGCGACTGTAACTCCTCTAATACCTACTGCGGCTCCTGTGTCGCCTGTTGCTGTAACTGTACCAAGACCGTATACACCAGAACCTCTAGTTGCACCGTTTGATTGTCCTACACCATATACACCAATACCAGTGATTGTGTCATCACTTGAGTCACCTCTTGCTTCACCGACTAGTCCTATTCTTGCGCCTAAGTTTTCGCCTGTATTGTCTACAGAACCAATTATTGCGGCTCCAGAGAAGTCTGATGCACTTGCTGATGGGCCAGATGCTAATGATGATAAAGTACCAACAGATGTTATGTTCGGTTGTGCCGCAGTTGTTACTGTTCCTGCTGTAGTTGCAGTGTCTGCCGCTGTTGCAGTTGGCACAGTACCTGTTACGTTTGCACCGACGATTGCTGATAAACCAGCACCTGAACCGATGAATACGTTACCATGAACGTTACCGAATGCGTTAACTGTGATAACTTCTGATGCATTTTGAACATCTGCTCCGAAGACAAATTCGCCTGCTGAGTTGTCCCATCCCATAAAGCCTAAGATTGCTTCTGTTGTAAAGTATTGTAATTCTGTACCACGATCTTTGCCGTCGTTACTAGTAGGGGCCGCGCCGTTTGCTCCGCCACCTAAATTGATGATTGGATCTTCAACAGTCATATTATCTACGTTAGTTGAAGTTGTTGTACCGTTAACTGTTAAGTTACCAGTAATAATTGCATTACCTGAGAATGCCGCATCAACACCTGCAACTTGTCCTGTGCTTGTAATAGCACCTGAACCTATAGTTCCTGTTACACTTAGTGAGGTTAGGGTACCTGTAGATGTAATGTTTGGTTGTGCTCCATTAGCGGCCGCAATTGAGCCGGCTAATACTTCTGTTGTTACATTTGTAACTGATAGTGTATCTGTAGTTTTATTAAATGTAAATATTGCATCTGCACCAAAATCGCCGTCATCATTAAAGATAACTTGAGTATTTGCACCTGCTGGTTGTTGTAAGTCCCATGCAACTCCATTAGCATATAACAGATTGTCTGTTAATACTCTAGTAGCCGCTACGTTACCCGTAACTGTCAATACATCCGTTGCTTTATTGAATGTAAAGTTAGCGTCTCCGTTTAATGCCGCATCATCGTTAAAAATAACTTGCGTATTTGAGCCACTTACCGTTGGAAACGATTCGACTGCCCCTGAACTCTTTTTGACTGACAGTACATCTGAATCACTTAAGAAGATTGTACCTTTTCCCGCAGCCGGGGTGGGGACTGATGCCGCCGTATTTTGTTTTAATATTAACATTTCCTATTACCCTATTATAGTTAAATTTGCTTTTTTCAGCATAATTCTATTTATCGTTATTTCCCGTATCAAATTTTAGTCTGGTACATATGTACCCATTAAATTCACACTAGTGCTTGTGTTTACAGGACTTGCACGTAAAAGTATATTCAAGCCAGTTTTTACAGTAGATAATGATATTAAATCTGCTCCTGTAGTCGATATTGAACCGTATACGGTCATTATCGGAGTTACACCGTCATGTACTAATAGTACTTCTATTGCCTGATATCCTGTATTGTCAGACACTTTAATTGTATATTTTGCTGATCTGTAATCAGTTGCAACAAATGAGTCAATAGTAGTGTTATCACTACCAACTGACACTGCTGTTCTGCTACTATACAAATCCCCAACTGATAATGTTGTTGAGTTTATGTTGTCAGCCGACACGTTACCACGTGCTGTTAAAGTTTTTCCTGTTCCACAGATTACAACATTAGCATTAAGACCAATGTTAACATCTGTCATTGTTGTAGTAAAGACACCAGCAGTTGTAGAACCTGTGTCTACTGAAATTGCTCCGGCTCCAGCACCAGAACCATATTGAACTGTTCCTGATGTAGAGATGTAATTATTTCCTATTACATTACCTGTTGCTGTTACTAAACCATTTGTTTTGTTAAGTGTAAATGTAGATGACCCGCCGAATGCAGTGCCACCATCATTAAACTGAATTTGTGTATCTGAGCCTGCCGCTGTCGAACCGAATGTTACTGCATCACCGTTAGCATAGAAGTAACCGTCTGTTTTAATTCCTAATGGTACTACGTTGCCCGTTGTCGTTAAGACACCAGTGCTTGCCATAGTAAATACGTCTGCTACTCCACCAGCACCCATTGTGACTGCTGAACCAGATGAGTCTATAGATACATTAGATGTACCGTTGAAGATTGCAGTATGATCAAAGTCTTGTGAGCCGTCGAATATGAATTTTCCACCGTCGCCGTTAGTCATAACCATAGCGCCGTTAGCAACAACTTCCATTTCACCTGCGCCTAATTTAATAGACGTACCGGATAGATATAAATCTCTCCATCTACTTGTGTTTGTACCTAAGTCATATGTTACGTTAGCACCAGGAATGATATTACCTGTTGGGTTAACGTTACCTGGAATATCAACATTACCTGAATTTATATTAAAAGTAAAGCCTGTGTTACCGTAGAATGTACCTGAATTATCGAAATAAATTTGTGATGATTCTGCATTTTGAGAAACACCAACTTCAATTAGAATACCTTCGACATCTAATTCCCCATCAATTTCGATTGGTTGAGAAAAAAGACCTTGTAGATTTGCACCTACTTGATAAGATTCAGAAGCATTAATTATGTAAGGCATAACTGCGGCTGTATTTGCCGCAAGACCTGTTGAACCGAATGATAAAGCTCCGGCTCCGTCTGTAACAATTCCTTGGCCAGCTGAGCCACCAGTGATAGTGACATTGCCGATCGCACCTAGATTACTGAGTTCAGTAACTGCTAGGTTAAGGGCCGTGACGTTACCTACATTACTGATAACCTCAACGGGAGTTTCCGCTACCGAAAAACCCCCAACAGAGTTAAAGGATCTTATTGCCATTATTAAATAAACCTATATTGAGTAACCCAAACTGTTGAGTCTGTTGCTGATGGTGTTACAAGCAGTTCTAAATCACTTCCATTTAAGCCTACTGCTAGTACTCCGGGTGATCCTGTTAAGAATGTTTGACCATATGTAACGAAATCAACTGTTGATCCATCTGTTACAGATAGTACTGATGCTACAGAAGTATTTCCTGATGTTGCATCAATTCCTTTAACTAAGAATTCTATCCCGTTAATACCAGAAACTGCAAAACTTGCAAGTGCTGTTTGAGATGTAGTTGTAGTAGTTACTGTACCTGCCGCTAATGTTGAAATTGCACTAGCACCGACGTTTACGTTGCCTGCTACACTAGCATTGCCACTTACTGAAACACTTGTTAGTGTACCAACAGAAGTAACGTTTGGTTGAGCCGCTGTATATACTGTACCTGAGACAAGTGCGTTAGCTACTTGACCTGTTACATTTCCACCAGCTACTGCGTTAGCAACTGCCGCGAACGGTACTTGACCAGTTACGTTAGCACCTGTTAGAGATGTTAAGCCTGAGCCATCACCTGTAAAGATACCTGTATTTGCTGTGAATGCTGATGCAGTTACTGTACCACTTGATTTAGTTGTACCTTTAACTGTGATTCCGTCATCTGCTACGATTATTACGTCATCGACACCGTTAACAGCCATTTCAATATTGCCGTCTGCTATTGCGATGTTTACGTTAGATGTTCCGTTAGAAATACCTGATAGATTTAAGCCGACAATGTTACCTGCCGCGATATTCGAGATACCGAAACCGTCACCATTAAAGATGCCTGCTGTAGTATCAATGTTTCCTACTGCTACTACTTTAGCTCCAGTAGTAATATTGCCACCAGCTACATTACCTGTTGCCGCTACTACGCCTGCTGTTGTTAAGTTTCCACCAGTAACATTACCAGTTGCAAGTACTAAACCACCTGTGTTTAGATTGCCACCTGTTATATTTCCTGTTGAAAGAACAAGTCCGCCTGTTCTTAAGTTACCAGCATCTACGTTAGCAGTTACTGCTAATAGACCTAATGTTCCTACTGATGTAATGTTAGTCTGAACTGCTGTTGTTAATGTTCCTGATAAACTAGTTGCACCTATTGTGCCTGCGTTAGCATAAACGTTGCCTGCTATTACATTTGCAGTTGCTACAACGTTTCCGGCTGTTGTTAAATTACCACCTGCTACGTTACCAGTTGCTGTTAAACTTGTACCAGTTGCCGCTCCGATATCTGGAGTAGTAAACTGAGCAGAAGTTTTAACAACTACGTTACCACCTGAAATATCTGTTGTTAGATTGTCTGTGTTTACAGAGAATACAGTTCCTGTTAATGTAAGACCTGCGCCTGCTGTAAATGAACCTGCACCTGAGAACTGAACGAAAGTAACTGCGGATGTACCGACTGTTGTTACTGGATCAGTCATTACAAAACCAGTATCATTAAACAATGTACCTTGTTGTATGAATACAAAGTCACCACCTGCCATTTCGACTGGGGTATCAAAATCAGTTGCTCTTGTTAGAACAGTTGTACTTGTATATGTATAGATTCCGTTATGTGCTGTGTTTGCTTGATCTTTTATTACTATACGATTTCCTGCTGTCATTGTGACGCCGTCAATCGTTGTTAATGTAGTACCACTGATCGTTAATGTTGCTCCAACACCTGCCGCTCCATTGTCATATACTACTGTTCCAGTTCCTGAAACTGTCATTGATGACAATGTACCTGTTGATCCAGCAACTGCTGGTGCTTGAATAGCAAGACCTTGTGCAAAGTCATCTACATATTGTTTTGTTGCCGCATCATCTGATGCTGTAGGAGCTCCTAATGATTCAATTTTGAAACCACCAACGTGAACTTGTCCAGTTCCTGTAGGTCTGATTTCAACATAGTCATCTGCTGAACCCGCTGTTAATGTTAAGTTACCACTGCCTGCACCTGTTACTTGTGCTGTTACAACTGAACCTAATGTTGCTACGCCGTTTGCATTAAAAGTACCAACAACGACATTTGCGCCAGTATCACTGATTACAGCAGTTGTGTTTCCTTTTGCTGTTATGTCAACATTAGCATTAGTTACGATGTTGATATTTGAAGTACCGTTTATTAATGTACCTGTAAGGAATGGTGCTGAAACTAAGTTTCCACCAGCTACGTTGCCACCAGTTATATTACCTGTTGCATCAATTACGCCTGCTGTTGTTAAATTACCACCTGTTACATTACCAGTTGCAAGTACTAGACCTGCTGTTGTTAAGTTTCCACCAGTTACGTTACCAGTTACAAGAACAAGTCCGCCTGATCGTATGTTTCCACCGATTACGTTGCCTGTTACTTCTACAACACCACCTGATGTTAAGTTTCCACCTGCAACATTACCTGTTGCGGCTACTACACCACCTGTGTTTAGATTGCCACCTGTTATATTTCCTGTACCTACTGTCGTGCCTGTTGCAATGATATTACCAAGGTCTAAATTACCATTAGTCATTACTAGACCAGTGTCAGTAACGTTTGCTGTTAGAGCACCGTCAACATTTAATTCAATGTTGCCATCTGCGACTGGTATACGAACATTAGATGTTCCGTTTTGAATACCTGTTGCGTCTATACCTGTTAAGAATGCGCCATTACCATAGTAGTATGATGCTGTGATGTTACCTGAAGAAACAACTTGCCCTGTTCCGTTTGGAGTAAGAATAATGTTAGCATTTACAACTTGTCCTGTAACAGTTTGGTTAGATATATCTAAATTACCGATCTGTGAATCAGGTAGATTATTAACGCCTGTTTTACCAACATATCTGTAACCTACGATGTAAAGAACTTTACTACTTGTTAAAGCACTCGGAATTGTTTCTCCGATGAAGTTAAGGACACCTGATTGATAGTTATAGAAGAACTCGCCGTTTCCACCTGAACCAGCACCAAAGATTTGAGTACCTGTTGAAACTGGATCTGCAACCCCTGCATCGTCTACAAAGACTGATACAGAATAAGTCGCACCAAATTCTGCTGGGATCCAATAAGTTAAGTTAGTCTTCCAAGTAGGGTAAACACCCCCAACTGGGACAGTTGTGTTATCTGCAACAGTTTCTATTGCTCCAGTACCAGTATATGCTGTAACAATTCCTGCTACGGTTGCCGCTACGCCTGGTATCTGATCAGCCTGAGTCCATAGAGTATCACCACGATTAAGTAGTGGACTTGCTATCGCCTCGTTACTTGGGCTTTTATTCGCCTCTATGTCAGTCTTAGTGACACCAAATGCCTGTTTGTAAAGTAGGTCAACTTTTTGTGAAATAGGTATACTCATTTTTAGTTACTCGCTGATTCTAGTGATAATGTTGTAATTGATTGACCCGATGTCAATGCAATACGAACATAAATTTCGTTTGTTGCTGTTGATGATGTACTAACTGTACCAAATGTTGCTGTTGTTGATTCATTTGACACTGAACTACCTGTTGTAATTACTCCGCCTAATGCACAACCATCTGATCCGTTTCCACCAGCTCCTGTGTTTGCTCCGGGGACACCTGAACCAGCATATGCTGTTGTCAATTCAACCCATCCATTTTGATTAGATGCGGCATCAATTGTAGAGCCGGGTACTGCTACCCA
>Ga0208814_1000548_pt1 | contig 22385 bp, 28 predicted proteins | sample MalvirAntarct_55_FD_184253 | JGI IMG/M metagenome (GOLD analysis project Ga0208814, IMG submission 184253) | Marine viral communities from the Global Malaspina Expedition - Malaspina viral metaG Antarct_55 (SPAdes) (version 2) | ecosystem: Environmental > Aquatic > Marine > Oceanic | place...
ATTACCTGCTCCAGAAACGTTTGCTAAAGCAACTGCGTTTGCTGTTGTTGCAAATGGTACTGCACCTGTTACATTTGCGCCTACTATGTTTGATGCTCCACCGGCATCTCCAGTAAACATACCTGTGATGGTTAAGTTACCGTCCATGTTTACATTAGCGGCCGCTAGATCGATATAGGGTGCTTGTAATTGTATTTCAACGTCTGCATCTGCGTTAAGTGTGCCATCTGAACTTGAATGTACATTTACTTGTGCATCGTTAAATGAAATTTTGTCAGTAGTAGACATAGTAATGCCTGTACCACTTGATGTATTACCAGTAGTAAGAACGTCTGCTAGTGTTTGACTACCTGCGCCTGCTGGTCCAAAACTACCAGTACCATCTAAAAAGTTTGCGGCATTGCCGTCTAAATTGACCGTAGCAATGTTACCTATGCCAGTAACATTTGCTACAGCAACTAAGTTCGCACTATTGGAAATGACTGCATGTGATGCGTTTGCTACTGCACCAGATACATTTGCTCCTTGTATATTTGATAAGTTACCTGCTTCGCCACTAAAGTGACTAGCACTCACAACATCTGTTGTGTTGTTAAAGGTAAATGTAGTGTCACCTTGCATTGTTCCAGCATCGTTATACTGAATTTGTGTGTTTGCTCCACCAGGGACAGATCCACCACCACCAGTTTGTGCTACCCATGATGTAACACCTGCACCGTTTGTTGATAAAACGTATCCGTTTACACCACCACCAATAACTACGTTAGGAGTACCTGCGGCATCTAAATTATATGCTGTGTTTGCTACATTAGCAGTAGTAGAAGGCCCTATTACGCCTCTACCAAGTTGTACTGTTATGTTACCTGTTGAAGAATTTACTTTTATTTGAGTTGCCATTAGTAGTTTACCACTCCGTCTGAATTAATTAAAAATAGTAGAAACACGATTTGATCGTATGCTGGTTGCGTTGTTGCACCAATCACTACTGCTGGAAAAGATAATTTAAGTCTACCTGAGAAACATGCTGGCTCTGTAGCATTTATGTCTAAATCAGGGTCACCTGTAATGACTCCCCATGTTGCATCATCTATAGTCATTGTAAATTGACCAGATGCATCGACTCTGTTACTAATTGTTAATGAAACTGGAGTAGGGTCTATTTTGTTCATAGACATAGAACCAGTTGCTGTTGACAAAACAAGTGTTGCTCCACCAGATGTTGCTGAAATACTAAACGTAGTTGCTGTAGGTATTTCTTTTATAAAATAAGTTGTGTTGATTGCTACACTACCAAACACTGTGCCTGCAAATTGTACAGGTTGATTTAAGTATAGTTCTTCTGTAGATGTACATGTCATCATGTTGTCTACGGCGCTCGTAGCAGTGATTGTTTGTATTAAAGGTACAGCAGGGTAATCTTGTATTTTAAAGTTAAGACCTGTTCTGCTGTCATTGAAATTAGAGATTGCTCGTCTTACGATCTGAGCATCTATTGTTACACCTGTTAAATCAATAGGTCCTGAACTTGTAGTCCAACCACTCGTTGTAGTTGTATCTGCCCATGCAAAGTTCCAAAAGTCTTTTTGATTGTATACTAGGTTTTCTGCTAAGATTTGACCATCAAATCCAGCTACTTGATTAAGTGTGTTTTGGCTGAATTTAGCCATGTGCTTCTCCTATGCTGTCTCGCATCTTCTACCTGCTGTCTCGCATGAAGTAGATTGAGTTATTAATATTGTATTTATGCTATCTTAAAAATTTTCTAGTCGATCTTTTGATATGCTTAAGTATTTTTGAGTGAGTGCTTCTATTCGTTTTGCTTTACAAGTTAAGTCGTTTAACTGGTTATAATAATGTCTGATAGTATTTTCATGCGTAGTGCAATCGTCTTGCATTAAAGAAGTAATAATTTTATCAGTGTTACGCAATTTTTCATTAATTGCTTTTGCTTTTAACATGTGTTCTGTAAAATTAAAGTATGCCATATACTATATTTATATCCTATCCTATTGCTTGATTACTTGTTACAATACCTGTTGAAGATACTGATTGAGCAGTTTTAGTAGTAGGTGTTAAAGTACCAACGTTTGCACAGAAAATATCTGAGGTTGTAAGTGTACTTAAAGTAAAAGTACCTGCAGTTCTTCCAGGTAAAGCAATCGTTTCAAATTTATTATACGCCTGTCCAGTACCAAAATTCCATGCCGCAGGACTTACTAATGTGCCGTCAGATGGTATCTTAACTCCAAATAAACCGTATACAGCATTTGATCCTAACATGTAAATAAAATTATCTCTGACAGTAAATCCATTTGTACCGGCAGATACAGGACCGACAGCAACAGCAGGGAAATATTGAAACTTAACCTCGTAGTTCCATTGCATATTTAAATTTTTATCTAATCTACTAACACCAGTATTACAGAGATATACATCACCATCGTCTGCTACCTTGATATATCGTCCTTGACCATATTGAGTAAAAACATATGACGTTACTACACTTCCAGTTACAATATCTACTTTTGCAACCTCTCCGTTACTGCATGATACATAAACATAATCATCATCACAATCTATATCTTTGATAAGACTATTTGTTTCAAATAACCACGTTGTGCCACCTGCAAATTGCTGTGGTCTACCTAAGTAATACTTGTTTGCACCTGAATTAAAACAAGCCATTATTGTTACACCTGCATCATTTGTACATGATACACCATTTCTAGCAAACAAGTTATTAAAAGTACCTGTATATATTCTTCCAGACTCGGCTCCATTATGACCATATGCATACATTTCAGTATTACTATTATTAGTATTTTTTGAATATGATAATACCATCATATCAGTTAAATTTGCTTTACCTGAATTGTATAAAAGTCTACTTCCACTAAGAAAAGTCCCTGATCCAAAGTCTAAACCAGTAATGCCTGATCCTGCGGCTGTTTTGTCTGCATAATTAGCAAATATTGCCTGAGAACCAGAACCACTTACATACACATCTTGTGGATAAAATGTATCATTACCTGTAGTTGTAATTGCTCCAAACCCTTGAGTCAGAGCTTTTGAAAAATCAAATTGAGGTGATGCATCAGTATCATCTACTTGAATAGGATATGCAATTCCGTCTACTAATAACGGGCCCGAAGGTATCTGACAACCTTGAATGTACATATTACCTGAACTATCAGCACCTACACTACTAAATCTAGCATCAAATGAATTGCCATTGTCACCAGCTCTATTGAAAGATTGAATTGATCCTGCCGCCGCCAACATATAACCTCGCCCTGCACCAAATGTTACAAATGATGCTTTAGGATATGCAAGTGCCCCTAATGAACTAATAATAGGCATTTAGACAATACTTCCAGTTGTACCCAATACTGTAAATGTTGCTGATGCTGTTTTGATAATATTAAATGTATAATAATCTTTTTCGTTTGTTGTTCCTATGCCAGGGGGTATATTATTATAATATTCGATTGTTTGTGATGTACTATCTATTTCTACACCAGACAATGTAAATGGAGTTATACCATTTTCATTAATATATGTACATGTCATACTTTGTCCTGCAGACATAATAGTATCTAAAGTAGTTGTTGCGTTTCCTCTAAAGTTAAGAGTAAAGTTAGCAGTTGCATCAGCAGTTTGCAAAACAATTGCTTGATCTAATAAATTAAAATTAATTGTACCTGTTGCTGGTGTAGCATTTAAGTCTACTTTTTCTTGGGCTTGTTGTATTGTAGTAGTTCCACCGACTAAAATGTTACCTGCAATATTAGCACTGTTAATAGTTAAAAGCCCGGCCGGTGCTGTAATATCATTACCAACTACTAAACCACCTGGCATATTAACAAGACCTGATACATTATTAAATGTAAATCCTGCATTACCACCAAACAAACCAGCATCGTTAAACTGTACGTTTGTGTTAGAACCACCTGGATTACCTGTGCCGGAACCACCTTGTGCTACCCAACTAAGACTTCCTGCTCCATCTGTTCCTAAAACATATCCATTAACACCACCATTAATAGCAACATTACTTGCATCTGCCCATTGTATACTATTACCATCACCTGCAAACTCTGCACCTGATTCGACTTCAATATTATTTTTTGCTGTAATGTTTCCGTTAACTGCTAAAAAGCCTGTGTATGCGGCACCTGTAGTATACATTCTTGCAACATTAGCACTAGCAACTGTAAAGTCAACATTACCATTTACTGATGGTATTTCTACATTAGATGTACCATTTACTATTTTAGTAGGATCTGATGTACCTGGAGTCCATGATAAAACACCTGCACCATCTGTTGTTAATTGATAACCTGTTGCTCCACCATCTATTTTTAAGTTAGCAAGATTAGTAAATGTAAGATTACCACCAGAAACAGTTGCATTTGCTAATCCACCAAAGAGGTTACCATTGTTAAACTGCAAAGATGCATTTGGACTGCCAGGAGGATTAGTAGTACCAGCTGAAGTAAAAACACTTAAATTAATAGGATCTACTGTGACTGTTTGCGTAATTGAGGTTTCAGTTACATTTAAAGTGATCGGCTCAACTATTATATTTGCGTTGATTGCTGACATTATTGATACCTAACTATAAATCCTAATGGTTCTTTTGATTTGTTTACTTTCCCACTAGTTGCATCTGTACGATCAATGGTAACTGTTACAATAACTAATATTGTAGGTGTTGATTTACCTTGTACTAAAGGTACTATAGGTGTTGCTACAGGTGTTCCTGTGCCACCAGTAAGTGTACTAGGGACATAAAGATATGCTGTGCCTCCAGCACCGTTTACAATCGCAACTGCGAGGTCAGCACTGTATGTTCCAACACCTGTACTTGGTTGAGGATCAGGACTTAATGTAATGTTACCTAAATCGATTTGACCTAAATCATCATTGTATATAACTGTATCAACAGAATAAAATCCTGCTTCTGTTCCTAAAGTCCATGTAGAAATATCTACAGCGGCGCCAGCCGAATCTGTAAAATTTAAATTAATCGTATATGCTTCGCCTGTGTAAATTTCTAGGCATTGCATCTCCGTCCCGGCAAAGGTGATCGTTTTAGCGCCTGATAGTAGTAAACTCATAATTGTTTCCTGTTAATGTTGTATTTATTCATAGTTTATATTTTAATAATAGACTTAGTTTCCACCCTTAAGTCGATAGTTGTTAAAGTCACCTTGCATTGCAATAACATTTGCACCTGATGTCATTAATCGTATTACAAATCCAGTACCTACGTTAAAAGCTCCTGGTACAGATGATTGTAATGATGTTTTTCTCTCTAAGTCAATTCTAGTTGGTTGATTTGCTTTTAGATTAAAAGTGTCAAAAGATTCTGAATCCATAGCCATATTATCTGGCGCTAAGTTAAAGACAGCAAAGGCTCCAAACTGTATTGTACAATCCACGTCTGATACAAACTGGCCTGCAAATTCACACAATACATTTTCTTCTACAGGTATACGTATGTTACCATCATATGGTTTATATTCTATACACCAAAAGTTTTTTAAACCATTAGTAAAATTTAACTGAGCCGCCAATGCAGGAGTAAGTGATCCTGTAGAACTCGCAAGGTATCCATCTGCCGTAGAAGCTGTTCCTTGATAATAAGGGTAAAGATCACTTGTAGTACCTGAATATGCCGTGTTTAAATATTTTGGTCTATTAGTATTAATTGTACTAAGTGAACCATATGTAGTTAAATCTGTTGGGGGAATAACTGTTGTGTTACCGGCGTCAGATGTTTGATAAATGTAGTTTGAAATTCGTTGCTGTGCATACATATCACCGCTACTAGTCATATTATTATATGTTATAGTATTAGACTGTATTGAGTTTCCTGTTATACCACCTTGATCATTATTAGCATCAAAATAGTTAAATTCTACACACGCATTCACAATAGCAACACTTGGTGCTTGATTTAATTCTGCTTCAACATTAGATGTCATAGTAGCAATAAACGTTAATGGCGATGCAACAAAGTCTCCGTCACCGCTAATAATAGTTGCTCTACCACCAGCAGCCAATGTATCATTTGCTGGTGTCCATGTTATTGTAGTTCCTGATGAATTTACATTACAAATAGTCGTAGTTATTGGAGCAGATACAACAGATCCGTCCCATGCTATTGCAGAACTTGCAACACTTGTTACACCTTGTGTTTGATTTTTTGCAGTAACAGACCAAAAGTAAACACTATCTGGTAAATCATTCATTTCTATCTTATAACTTGTATGCACTTCACTATCAGCAAGACCTGCGCCTGTAGCAACAAAATCTTTTGCTATAGCAGTACCAGTTCCCTCACCTGTCCCAGTTGCAATAAATGATTCTCCTGAAACACCTAGAACAGCACCTACAGCCTGCCAATTTGTTGTGCCTGAACTAATAATAATATAAAGTTTACCTACTTGTAATAAAGAAAGTGGGGCAAGTGATAAAGCTACTGCATCTGCTCCAATATTTAACCAGTTTGTAGTACCCAATGTTTTAATTGTGTAATGTTGACCAATCAATATTTGATCAGCAGTTATATCAGCAGTTAAGGGATTGCCTGTAGCATTTTCTGTGCGTTTATAAAGTGCATGTGCATCAGTATTAGTATTTGTACCATAATTAAACTCTAAATGTGTAAACAAACCTAAATTAGGTACTTGCCCAATAACTTCTAGTGTAGTGACACCATCTGGTCTGTTATTATTTAAAAACAATCTAGGTGCATTTGGTACTTCCATAAAGTTTGGATTTACAATACCTGTATTTGGAGAAGGTTCAAATGCTTGTAATGCAAAATCATCATAAACAGTATTATTGTACTCAAATGCAGTAAGTCTTGCTCCTAATGAGCCGTCGCCGTATTTTTCTTCTGAAACGTTTGCAACTCTAAAAAGTTTACCTTCTCCTGCATTTAATACGTCCCAACCATACACATTATTTTTAACACGTATGACATCTCCTGCTTCTACTTGTATTCCTGAATAATCTAACTGTAATGTAATTATTATGTCTTCTCTGCTCTGTAAGAGCCTTCTTACACCTAAATAAACTGATTGTACTGATGTGTTGACTATAGGAAAGTCTACGTCTAACTTGTTTACGGCTTCGTTAGGCGACATAGAACCAACTGCATAGTCTGATAGATTAATTAATTGATAATCAGTCTGATCTCGTATAGATTCATTTGGATACGCAACTTCTAACTGATTAAATGTTTCGTTTAGATTAATAGGAGCAACATTTATGCCACCTACAAGATTATTATCGTCAACTAGATATAAATCACTTATAGTTGTATAATCTGTATAACTTTGATTTATAATAACACGCCACTGACCTAAGAATTCACTGTATTGTAACCATGAATCACAACTATCTGCTAACATTTGTAAATTACTTAGACAATCAGTGCCTGTTGCAACAGGACCATTAATTCTGTAACGTTTTTGTGTTGTCGCTCCTCCACCAACTCCTGTATAAGGCAAATCGTAATTTGAGTATGTGTTTAAGTTAGTTAAAGATACAGCATCAATTTGTGCTGTTGGTATAGCACAACCATATCGTTGATTTTGCATATAATCTAAAAATACACTACCTGGTTGATCTAAACTGTTTGTAAGTCTTGCAGTTAATCCACCTAAAGATGTTGTTCCTTTTTCTGGATTGTATTTTACTTTAATAATTGCAAATGCACATTTACTCATTAAATCTGATGATGTCCAACGTTGACCTGATGGTATCTCTGTATCTTGCATAATTTGTTGAGCAGTTTGTGTTGTATTTTGTCCTGGTGTTATTGCACCATCTGGAAACAAATAAATGCGAATTTGACCAGACATTTTAGTGTCAATCGTTGCTGGTGTAGTATTATTGATTAATCCAGTAACTACGCCTTCTGAACCAAACTGTACTTTAAGTCCGTTGTAAAAAATGTTGTTGGTGTCAAAAGTATAACCACCTGTGTCTGTTACTTCTGCCATAGCAACACAATACCACATAGTTTTGTTGTCAGAACTAATTTTTGCGTCTGTAACACTACCGCCTATGTATGCACTACCGTAAATAACAGGTAATTTATTTTCTGTTGCTGGTGGTAACTGTATTCTTGCACCACCTGAACCACCTGAGTCTCCTCCTCGCATTTGTCGTTTCATTAACAAACGAGATGCACCAATAGATAGAAGTGTTGAGCCAATTGCAGTAAAGATTGTTGCCGCTGTACCTGTAATACCGATTGCCGCAACTACATATGCCGCCGCCATTGTAAATATTGCCATATTATGCTCCTGCTACCCAGACTTCTTCTGATTTACGATATCCTAACTTTTCAAATTTAATTTGATCTAAGTGTTCAGTTTTCGTAACTGTATATGTTGAAATTTCTTCTTTTTTTATCATTTCTTCTGCTATTTTCTTGTATGTTGACAACATTTTGTAACATGCACTTGATTTGCGATGTTCAGGCTCAACATAAATTAATAATTCGTTTAAAACAGTTTTATCAGGGTAAAATATGTTTGGATTCTTTAATGCAAGTATAATACCGACTAATTTGTCTTCGTGTTCAGCCACAATCGCTGTTCCTGCACCTAAAATAATATGATGATATAATTTATTAACATATTCTAAGTCTAAATTACCGTAATTCTTAAGATCAAGTTCTACACCATCATAAAAGTTTTTGACTAAATCAATAACTTTGTCTATATCAAACTTATCTGCTTTACGTACTATCATCGTTGTTGATTTCGGCGATTGTTCCCGCCTCCGCCGCCGCCACCGCCACCAGCAAGAGTTGTTTTAGAATCTGATTCTCCACCAAAGTCAAAATTAACACCTGCGATACTATAAACTTGATCCATGCTTGTATCTGTTGGATTAAATACTTGCCAACTTTCTTTGTTTGTTTTTCTGCCTGCTATTCTGTTAGATAATACATTTACGTAACTACTGGCTGAAACCGCAACTGTAAAGTTATCATCTTGCTGACTACGATCTTCTGTTATACCAAATGATGTAATAATGCCTCTAAATCTGTTATATGCAGTTTGTATAATACCTGCATCATTGTAAAACCCACGTTGAACTTGTACTTCACTACCTCTGATCTTAGTACCTAGTACTAAAAAGATATTGTCTGCCCCAATACCTGATAATGATATAATTGTGTCACCTGCTGTTACTCTTAAATCTCTGTTTTGTGCACCGACTTGTAATAATCCACCTAAAGGCAAGTAAACAACACTATCTATTGTTTCTTCTTTGTATGCACTACTAAATGTATAGACTGTAGTGTCTGTAGGATCAGTATAATCGTTAAAAATAGTAAGTTTTACAAACTCTGCTGATTTTATTTGACTAGTATTTTGTACTTCTGGTATATTCTGTGTCATTATGCATCTCCTACCCATTCGTATAAATCAAATGAACTACTAAACTCAATTAATGCGTTACTTGTAGTTACACCTGCACTATTTTGTTGATATCCACCTGGTACTAACTTATATATAGGCATATTAGGGCAAAACATGTAAAAATTACAGTCATTTCCGTACTTAAGTGTGTTACCTACAACTGAACTTGTAATAATATTAGGTCTATGTGTAATAACTTGTACTGTTGTCCCTGTTCCTCTTGTTATTTCTGTAGTAGAAGTAAAAGGATATGTATTTTTACCAATCTGAATAAGATCATTTGGCTTAAACAATACTCTTGTTGATGAAATTGCTGGTAAATTAGTTAATGTAAGAACATTACCCACAAATGATTGCACTGTTATTGCGTTTTTTTGTGATTGATTCAGAGTTCCTTGATATTTAAAGATCCAAGATAGACATGCATTACTACCAAACGTAACTACTTGTGGTGTATTTCTGTCTAGTACGTCTAATGCTTCCATTAATGGTCTTGCATTGTCATAACGTAAACTAGAAGGCATGTCTAATGACATACGCCATGGCTGAAATGTTGGTGTCTCTGAAGTACGAGGTACTTCGTTTCGTGTTGTTTGTATACCAACAACTTTTCTACGATCAATAGCAATGCCATTACAGTTGTTAATAATTGTTTGTAAACCTGACATAAGTAAATCCTATTATTTCTTTGAGAAACTTTGCAATTGAGTTACGTTTCTTATCTCTGAACCATAGCCAATCACATACATTAAAAATGTAAGTGGTAATAACCACAGTGAGATTTCTGAGAACATGTGTCCCCATGTTAAAGATATTGCACCTAAACTAAAAACATTTAATGTTCCTGTTGATGGTACTTGTTTGTCGCTTGTAATTTTCATTTGTTTTTCCTTTTTTAAGTTGTTGTTTAGCCGTACGGCATTTCTGATTGTGCCATTTGCACTGTACCGAGCAATATTTTACGATTCTCAGCAAACAATTGTGCGACTGATTTAGCATCAACAGCACTAACTGCGTTTGTTATGTTTGTTACATTGTTAACTGTACTACCACCCATTGATTGTCCATTAGGTATAACTGTACCTGATGATTTTGGTACGAATAGTTCGGGTCCTTCTTCACCCACAATGTATGGTCTACCACCTTGTGCTGGTCCACCTTTTGCAAGTCCAAAGATAGATTTAAAGAAGTCTCCGACTCCTCCACCTCCGCCTGTGCCTCCCATTGCACCTAGCAATGTACCCATTAGTTTTTGTATTTGACTTCTAATAAGCATTTCTACCATGCTGTCAAGCAAGTCTTTAAATGATAACTTACCTGTCTTAGCAAAGTTAACAAATGCATCTTCTACGCCTTTTGTAAACGTCTCAAATATTGCTTTTGCTTTGTCTGCTTCGTTTGTACTATCTTCTATAAATTGATTTAATGCATCATTCCATCCTTGTTCAAAAGTACGTGATGCATTGTATCCTGCTAGTCCTAATGCTTGTTGTTTAAGTATAGCAACATCAGTAGCATCTGATACGTCTTTCATTTGTTGTGTAATAGTATCAATTGCTGTTTGATCAACTCCTGGCTTTAAATCAATTAATTGATCTTTTAACTCTGCTAACGTTTCATCTCTAAGTTCTTCTAAGTCTCGTTTAAGATCATCTTGTGATTTTTGAAACGCAGTCATGTTTAATTGATCTAGTTCTTTTTGTAAATCATTTGTGCCTTCTGCAATTTCATTATTGAAATCTGTTACAGCCGATCTAGCATCTTTTAATCTTTCATCTACGTCAATTAAACTTTGATTAAGAAGTTTCATGGCTTGAGTATAATGCTCAATACCCATTAATCCTGAGTCGTATGCTTCTGTCAATTCCTCAATTGCTTGTAATCTAAATGCTTCTTCTCTTACATTTTTTATTATGTTTTTGTTTAATTCACCTAAGAAATGAGCATATGTTTTTTCAAGTTTAATTTTATCTTCTACAACTTTGGCTGCTTTTGCATCTGCGGCCGCTTTTTTCTTTGCGGCTTCTGCGGCATCTTCTTCTGCTTGATTAAGTTCTTCTAGTTCTCTTGTAGCTTTTTCTGCGGCTGTTTCAAACCCTAGTAGACCTTTACTAAAGTCAATGATAGCATCTCGTGGACCCTTCATAAAGTCTGGTCCACCTAGTTTTTTAGTTGCAAAACTTAAGAGTTCTAGTATTCCTATAACTGCTCCTACTGGACCCAAGAATCTTATGAATAGTCTGCCTACGTTAGTAAGAACTTTACCTAGAGAACCTATTAATCCACCTGCGGCTGCTTTTCCAGCGCCGCCTCCTCTGAAGCCTAAAGTAATTACTCCTAATAAGCCTTGTAGTAAACTCTTAGTATTTTTTGCTATCATGCCAAACGAAGTTAATGTTTTTCCGTTTTTAAGCACCGTAGTGCCCATTGCAATAAATGAACCTTGCAATCTACCTAGCATGCCTAACATTCCGCCTGCACCGAATACTACTATAAGCAGACCGGCCGCATAAACTAGTTTGTCAAAACTTTCTACTAGTTTCCCAACATCCATCTCATTGATAGATTTTGCTAACTTTTCGATTGCTCCGGCTAAGCCTTCCATTACTCCTGTTTCTGATTCAATAGAACCGAATAAAGCAAGAGTAGCATTTCTTAAAGAAGTAAATGCTTGACTTACTGTAACTGCTGTTAAATCAAAATCAGACTGAACACTATCTTTCATTTTACGAGTAGCCGCTAATATAACGTCTGCTGTAAGTGCGCCTTCTTTGGCTAGGGCTCTTAATGCACCAATTGGCTTACCTAATGCTTCTGCTAACTTTAACATAAATGCACTGTTACTTTCAGCAATACTGTTAAATTCATCACCACGTAAAACACCAGATGCTAGTGCTTGACCAAACTGTCTAATTGCACCTGAGGCTGCCGCCGCATCAGCACCTGATATTGCTAATGTTTGTCCAAAGACTCTAGTAATGTCTGCAATTTCTGCTTGACTAGTACCTAAATCTTTTGTTGCAATAACAAGATCAGCATACAAACTTGCCGTAGCAGATAAACTAGACCGTGAATCTGCGGCTACTTGAGTAACAAGTTTTATGGCTTTGGCTGCCTCATCTGTACTTCCTGTTACTGCTTTTAATCTGTTATTAAGATTAGTAAACTCATCACCTAATTTGATGATTTCTCCAACACCAATAACTGCAAATAATCCAGCAAATGCTTTAGTTAAACCAGAGACACCTGACTTTGCTTCTTTACTAAACTGTTTTGTTTTCTTTTCGCTTTGGGCTAGACCCTTGTTAAACTGCTTATTGTTTAACGTTAATGCTACTTTAATATCTTGTGCCATAATTAAATCTTCCTAACGTATTTTGAGGCTTTATCGTCTAGTTGTTCAATTGTTGGCTGAGTGAAACCTTGAGGTGCTTGTTTGCTGTATCCCTCGTTGAGTCTACCTGCATATGCATAGTTAGACACAATTTTGTTTCCTTTTTTAATTGTTTTATTTCTTGCGTTGCCTGATGCAACAGGGGTATTTTCTTTTGTAATTTTTAAGGCCTCATCAACCAAGTATGATGGCAAACCAGCAAGTTCTTTCATGCGTTTGTCAAATACTGTTGTGTTGATCCTTATGCCCATATTATTATTTACCCATAATCTCTAATAGTTCATCGTCTGTATAATCTGGTATAGGCGCCTTACCATCTATTTGTTTTTTGTTATGATAATGTTCAAACGACATGGCCGCATCCATTATATACAAATCAAAAGTGTCTGCATCTTTTATCACCTGACTTGGAAGCAGACCGTATCTTTTACCTATTCCATCTATTTGCATGATTGAGTTCATTTTCATGGACTTCATATCAATGCTGTCAGATGTTACTTTCCCAAACTTTCGGTGACCTTTTGAACGACTTTGATCAAAATATTAGTTGGCATCATAGTGCCATCTTTAATAATCTCTTTGCCTTTCTCATCAAGTATAAGTGACTTAGCAACACCAATCATATCTCCTATATTAGGATTCTGATTTTCGATATTTGATGCTAAGTTTGCAAGTTTGATGAAGACTTCCATAGGCTGTCTATCCCATGTGTAGAAAGATAAAGGCTCACCGAATTCTTTTACGGTGTCTTCGTCCTCTATGAGTACTTCGATTAGTTGGGGTTTTGTTGTAATTTCTGATAGTTTCATTTGTTTTCCTTTAAGTTAAGTTGTTGTATTACTATTTAGTCAGGCCGTTTTCGCCTAAATCTTCGAGTAATTGATTAAGCAGTGCAAGTCTAAATGCTTGTTTTGCTTTGAGTTGTCGAACTGTTGCCAGCATGTTATCTAACATGGGCATCATTTTTGCTTCATCACTGATTAGTGATCTAAGTTTGTCTTCGTCTGTTTTTAACCAGACATCGTGTGAATTTGTCATTTGTTTTCCTTGAGTTAAATTGTTAAAAAGCAGAGACGCTGTTTCCAGCGTCTTTGCGATCTGATTTTATTACAAGTTATTAACTAGCAATAGTACCGGTTGTCATATCACCTGTTACAGCGATTTCCATTGGTGAGATCCAAACTGGTGAGTCTGGAGATACAGTAGGAGCGATGGATGTAATAAATCCAAGTCCTCTATACCAATGTGCGCCAACTGTTGGAGTTGTTGCGTCACCGTTCATTACAAGTACCCATTGAACCTGAGTTTTAGTTGCTGATAAGCCATTCACACCAGAAAATAATGCTGATGGATTTGTGGCTGTGCTATCACCAAAAAATACTGTTGGATCAACAACCATATTCGTTGAAATAGAGTTGTCTGCCGGGGTTGTAACTTTATTCATATCTTCTGAGCAGAAATCTACCCATGAAAATATACCTGTACTGTTGTTTACAGTTACGTCTTGTAAACAAGTAACATCCAATGCTTCTTCAGTAGTTACCCATGAGGCGGAACTAGTTCCGTCAAATAAAGTAGTAGTGTCTATTGAAAGATACATATGAGGATGCGTACCTTGTGTGTTTACTGTTAAGTATGCCATGATTTGTCTCCTTTAAGATTGGTAGGCGTTATTAAATTCAAGTCTAGTTAAAGTAAAAGTATAGTTGTGTATTTCACTTCTTTGACCTATAGTCACGTCTCTGTCAAATTCTACTGATGTATAACCATCAAAGAAATTAACGTTGGCCGCTAAATCGTTAATTGAATTAAGAATTACAGGTGCTTGAGGATCTCCTTGAAAACTTATATAAAGTATATTAAATTGATCTTCTGCGTTGTACATAGATGCACAACTCTGTACTCCTAACTGATTTATTGATCTGCCATTATCTGTCACATCGTCAACATAAAGACCATACGCAATGTTATCGTCTTCTGAAGGGAAAGTACTAGACACTTCTATGATTGGTGCTTGTATTTTCGCAACAGTTTTTAAGTATGTTACTACTTTTGCTTTGTCGACTAGTGGTAGATTAGACAATGCCACTTAGAACCATCTCCTATTGTTGTTAAAATAGTCTGGATCTGCTGTCCAGTTTTCTTCTAACTTAGTAGTTGGTCCATCAGGGGCATCCTGATTTAAATCATAAAAATTCATTAACTGTAGGGCTTTCTCCCATTCTCTCTCGTATCTTTCTAAAGCATGACCATAGTTAGCGGCGTCAACAGAGTTAACGTTACTAGTATCAGAAACAATACTTTCATAGAAGATTTTAGTCGCCATAAAAGTATCGAGTCTGATTAATGTTTGATCATTCTTAATTAAAAGATTTGGATTGAATGCTGAGATCATTTGACCATTAGGTAAATTAGAGTATAGTGTCGCTCCCATTACAGTGTCACAATATGCAGGCCACCATCCAAACTCAAGTGTATACAAGATTTCTTGCGACCCTACATTAAAGTAAGTGTCCCAATCGATTTGCATTTGAGATGCACGGCGTTCAGCAGAAGGATCATAAAAAATGATATCTGCTACTGTAGCATTTGATATTCTTTGAAACGGTACTGACATTATATTATTCCTATACTAATTTAATTTAACTTATGACTGTGCAATATTAATTGAACCACCACGTCTTACGTCAGCGACACCTGCACCCATATAAGCAAGTCCTGTTAACCACATTTGTAGTCCACCTGGTTTCTCGCCCATTTTCACTTGAAGTCCTTCTTTTAGAACAGTGAAGATAGCAGTTTCATGGAAGTAAGATCCTATTAAACAAGTTTGTGCAACACCATTAATAAGTCTTGCTCCGGCTGCACCGGCTAAAATTGTTGTTAAGAAGTTACTAAAGATAACTCTACAACCATATAGGTTAGTTAGTGTACCTGTAGCAAGTAGTTCTTCACCCAATGTTGAGATTGCTGATCCACCTTGGCCTGGTGCAGTTTGAATTGCTCCGCCAGATAGTTCAGATAATGCTCTGATCATTGATGAACCACTTTTACCTGTTCCGCCTGCTGTTGATGATCCGTTAGAATCTAAAACAATAATTGGTGTTCCTGGTAATTTAGCAACAACATAGTTTTGCTTGACGTTCTGTACAAGACCTAACACTGTGTTTGCATAGAACTCAGAGTCAGCCGCTACAGCACCTGCTGTATCTGCTTCTGCTAATTCCATTGCACTTAATGATACCATTTGGTTGAAGCCGTCAGAGCCGACTACTACAGTATTCTGTGTAGTTGCTTTGAAACTTTGGAATGCTAAACACACTCTTTGGTCAACTTTCTCACCATATGATCCACCAAGTTCTTCACCGATAGTAGCGGCAAGTTCAAATGATGTAGTCCATGAATAGAATACGTCAAATGCTGTTGCGGCAACTGTTGGTGTTGCTTGAATTGAACCCTGTGCAAGGTTTGGATTTTGTTCTACTGCTCCACCTGCACCGAAACCTGTTCCAGGCGCGGCGTTTGGATCGTAGTCCTGATATGTGATAGCACCAAAGTTTGGAACTAGGTATGTATCACCCTGATTTGGAGCCACTACTCTTGTAAAATCTACAAGTCCTTGTGACTCATGCATTGCTTCCAATGCGAAGTTTGCTATTGCGGTTGTGAAGCCAAATGCTTCATTGTTTGCTCCGCCTAATACGTATGCCATGATTAATCTCCTTTAAAAATATTATAATTGGCTTTAAACAAATTAGTTCCGTTTAGGACTAGAATCAGAGACACTTACACCAAGACCTTTTAGACCAATGCCTTTACCTAGACCATTTCTCATTTTCCATTGCTTAAATTCAGCAGGGTTACGAGAATAGTCAGGAATGGCGTCTAAATCGCTTCCTGCAAATTTACTCTGTCCTGGTCTTAATCCAGAACCAGATTGAGTTGATGAATTTTGCTTAAGTAACTTTGGGTTACCTGTTGCTACTTCATTAACTAAATCTTTTAACGTTAATGGTTCTCCGTCTGATCCGTATCGTTCTTGCCCTTTAGCGTTTACAATGCTGTAAGTTTTATCTTCATTCCATTGAATGTTAGACTTAACTTTCTGCATAGCATACTCTGAAAGTTCAGAATCAAAACGATCACCCATTGATTGCATAATATCAGATTCAAGTTCTTTACCTTTCAGTGCTACTTCTTTAGAAGATAACTCTGACTGTAATTTTTGAAACTGTTCTTGCAAGTCATTGTTGCTAACCGAACGAGTCGATTGCATTTCAGGTTGACGTTGTTCCATTGGCTTTACGTTGCCACCGGCTTGTGTCTGTACAGACTTCTGTTGTGCTATAAATTGCACTGCATCTTCGACTGAACCTAAGTTCGTACCTGATGCTTTACTCAATGCATTTAAAATACCTTGAGTTTGCGATTTACGAATAGCACTAGGATTAACTGTACTGTCACTTGAAGATTCATTACTATTAACACCATTGTCATTAGTTACTACTGCATCTTCTTGCAGGGCTTGTTCGTTGCCACCGATATTTTCATCAATCATTAAATTCTCCTATTTTACGTAATAAACGATTCGATTGTTATTGTATTTAACGTCCAGTATTCTGTCCGTTAAGTTGCACAGCAATTGCTTGTTGTGTTTCGTATGATGGTCCAGTGTTTTGTATTGCTACTGGTCTCCCAGGGCCACTGCCATCATATGCTTCTAAACTTTCATCACCATCACTTTCCCCTTCATAATCATCATTATATTCAGGGATTTGTGATTGTAAATCACGGCTTAAAACTCTTTCGTTGTCATCAGTCATTAACTGCTTCATAGCAGGATCAGTAACTGTGTCAATAAATGCTTGTTCATATTGAGCAATAGATTCATCAGGTGCTAAGATAGCAATGATGTCTTTTGTTATCATGTCATTGACCATTGAGTTATCTGGTACTAATGCTTTTGCTTCTTTATAAACAGCAATTCTATAATTTGTGTCATGTGCATCATAGTCAGTTGCATACATAACTTCACCTGCCCAACGCATGTTCATAAAACGTGCGGCGTATGTAAAGATTTGTTCTTCTGCAACTTCCATAAGTCTTGCTTTCGCTTTTGCAACTCTGTGAAGTTGTTTGCGTTCCTCAATAATAGCAATACCTGATTGTACATTATGACGTGACATTCTTAATCCACCTAAGCCTGTCAAGTTTTCTATTTGATCTAAAACTTCTTTTTGTTTTTCCATTGTCTTAGTTACATCACCAGTATCAACAGGGATAGTCTCTAACTGACCCTGCATTGCTCTAACAATTGATCCTGCTTGTGCAGGAACACTAACACCTTTGTCTGCTCTGATTAAAGTCTTAGCAAACTGAATAGATGTGTAAGCATCACATTCTAGTTTGTAGTACTCACGCATTGCATCTGATGCAGAGTCGATATCTGAGATACCGTAGTCTATTGATCTTGGATCCATCTTAGCATATGCCATGAATCCTGGTATACCCATTCCTTCTGGGTATGTGCCTTCACCGATTATTTCTGCTTCTTCGTCTTCTTGTGATGTTTTGTTAATCTTGTAACTTATCCAATAAGAAGGATAATCTTCTGTGCCTAAGTGATAACATTTTAAGTAGTAACACTTATCGTCTTCGTTCTCTAATACTTTACAGTAATTAAGTACAGGTCTGCCACCATAAATTTCATAGTCCCAGTCCCATACTGATATAGGATTGATTGCTACGACATATGGTCTGCCTAAGTTGCCTTCGCTTTCTTGTGGCATGTCTACAAAGACCCAACACTGTCCATAGATAGAAGTTAGATCGCCTACGTTCTCCATGAATGCGTTCATTGATCTGTTTTGTAGATCAGCATCTAGTAACAAAAGTTGTGCCCATTCTATATTGTCTGGATTGATTGCTGTACCTTGAGGGGTAGCAAATTTAAGATCACGTTTTATACCTGGCTCAAACACTACGTCATTAATCGTATCAACGATATAACGACAAATAGGTTGTGCAACTGTATTCTCAATTACATCTAAGTATAAATTTGAATCTTCTGATGGACGCTTTCTGCGTACATGTCTTTTAAATTGTAATCCTCCTAGATATGAAACTTGATAACTCAACATCTGAGGTAACATAGCGGCATATAAAGGACTTTGTGCGAGAAGGTCTTTTGACTTCATATATTGATTCCTACGAATACATTATTTATAGTAATAACTAAGTATTTATATTTTATTGTATCTTTTTAAATTTACAGTTATCATTGTGCCATCTTTTAATTAGACTAGGTATACTTACCATGTCACAATGATCGCATTTCATTTTACTTCTGCAACCGTAATGATTATGTCTGTCTTTACTAATCATGTCGTGTATGTTTTCTTTGTGCGTACCTACCCACAAATGATCTGGGTTGCAACATCTTCTATTGTCGCATGTATGCAATACACATTGTCCTTTGGGTATGTTTCCCTTATGTATTTCATAAGATACTCTATGTGTAGTTCTCATACCATTGTGATCAGTATCTCTAATCATACCGTAACCGATATTGTTTACTGCACCTTGATATTCCCAGCAATCTGTAACTTCGTTATGTTTACACTTACTGTATAAACGTTCTTCTATTGGTGTTCTTTCGTATCCTCTAGTAGCCATTTTATTCCTCTCGTTTTTTTAATTCTATATCACGTAATTCTTCAATCTTGTCAATCATCGTGTCTAGTTTTTCTGTTAATTTATTCGTGCCCTTCATTCCTCTATACTCATAGACAAGAGCAATCAATTGTTTTTTATAGTGTTCGTATGTGTGTGCATGTCTGTTAACTTGATCAGGTAGTGATAAATCAAAAAGAAGTTTACTATAACGTGTCATCTTTTTTTCTAAGTCTGGCAGACTATCTAAGTTATCATATTGCGTATCAAATTCACTCATATATTGTATTTATACTTAAACTTTTTTTATGTAATTAAAGTATAACTACCAGATAACATGATCTGATTCGTTATCTCGTTTACCCATGATATCTTCCCATGTAGGTCCTCCTTTATATAAAGGACTATATGGTTCATGTTCTATGCCTGGTCTATTGTAGGCCTGCATTCTTGCATCACTGCCTAAGTATTCTGCGCCTGCCCAACTGTCATGCTGAATAGGAAACAAATGATGTATGCCGTATCTAATAGAATCACCTAGTCCGTCAATATGCGAATACTTTGCATCAGTATATTTTGTTAACTTCTTACGTGTACCATCAGTAAAATGATATGACTGTAATGCTTCTATAAGTTGTACGTCATATGGACTAACTGTTAATCCACCTCTGTTTATAAATGCGTTACTAGAGTTATCTGTATCTGAGATTAATGGGTTGACTCGCTTACTATTAATAATAGTAAAGCCATACTTCTCAAGTATGATTCTATCAGTGACACCAAACGTAGATGTTGTGTCTCGGTTTGTTTGTGCACCTGTCATGTCGATTACAGAATAGATTCTACGTCTAGGGTAATCTTCTCGTATCTGTTGTGCTAATTGTTCTGTACCACAATCTTTGATAGCATAAGATTTAAGTATCTCCATAGTACCGTCGTTACTGTTAGGCTTTGTTACTTGTGCAACTACAGCACACATAACTTTTTTGTTAAAGTCGTGAAACGTATAGACATCTCCTAATCTATCGAACACGTCTCTACTATGTACTGCTCTGTTAAATGTATAAAAGAACTGATCAGTAACTGACTCCCAACTACACATATAATCTTGTTCAAATTTAAGAGGACTAATAATTCGTTTTTGTTCTTCGATAAAGTCTAAGTTACCACTACGCATTTGCTTGTAGTTTAAATGTCTGACAATGTATTTGTCTGGATTGTTTTGTGCTAGTGTAAACAAATCAAACAATGGACCATTACCATTGGGCGTAGATATAACAATCAATCTACCTTGTGTATCAGGTGAGCCTACTCTAGGTCTAAGTCTGTTTGTAATCTCTTGTAATGTTTCTTGCGAGTATAGTGATGCTTCATCTGCTACCCACATACCTACGTTTAGACCTCTTAGATTCTCCTTCATCTCAGCAGACTTGCATCGAATGAACACTCCATTTGGGAACTTTATAGTGAGTTCTGAGTTGTTAATGTCTTTACCATCACGGAGTCCAAAGTTTTCCATGCAACTTTGTTTTAATGGTTCCCAAATAAGTGATTTGATCATAGAACCTGTAGGGGCACTATAGATAATGTCTTTGCCTTTATGATATCTTTCATCACTCGCAAACAAAGGTAATGCGACAGCGGCCAAGAATGTTTTACCACTACCTACAGGCACAATGTCTATGCAATGTTTATTTGACTCTAGCCAGTCATGCATGATAGTAGACTGTTCTCCATATAAGGAGATGTCTATTTTATTTGCTTTTGGCATCGATAACTTTTAAAGCAGGGACATTCTGATAATCAGGTAACTCACGTTGCGTAAACTTAAAATTGTTTACAAGTGATTGACCCATACTATGAACATCTAGTTCATGTTTGTCTGCAACGACTTTTGATAATATCATTTTTTCGTATGCTATACGTGCTGTAAAATCACCAGCAATGATACTAGCATGATATCCTTCTGCTAATAATTGTTCAAAGGGTTTGCCTAACTGTATACTAATCTCTAGTAGAATCTTTTCGCCAGTGATCTTATTGACACTGCCTTTAGGTCTGCCAGAGCCTGGCTGTCTGCCGCCCTTAACTGGTTTCTTTTTTGTTGTCATGTTCTTTCTCCATTAACATTTTGAATTTACGATCAAAGATTTGATTTACTAATAATGGTAATTTCTTTTTCTTTGATTTAAACAATAATGCATTTTGTATTTCTCTAACCTCTAATGGGTCTTCTATACGTGCTAATGCCATTACAAAATGTTTGTAACAAGGTTCGCAACATAAATGTCCTATAAGTTTATTCCATGTAGTACCCATCTTTTTTTCTATTGGTGTAATATCTGTCATAATCTACCCTCATAGTTTCTAAGTAATTCACCACAGAGTGATGAGTTAATTAATTTGTTTTTTATTCTGTTTATAGTGTGCATGTTCTTTTGTAAATCATATCCTTCACACTTCTGTTCATTAAGATAATTGTAATACACAATTAATTGATTAGATGCTAAGTCTGATAAGTCGACTTGATCAATCATCCTTTACTTCCCTGTTGGTCTAGGTCTAGGCTTTGGTTTAGGTCTTGGTCTGTATGTTGCCATATCTTTCTCCTCTTTTAGTGAATCGTAATCTATGCCTCCAAAGATACGATCCCAGTTGCTTCTATATAATTCATCGTTGGGCGATCTAGGCTTATCACCTTTTCCCCCATGCCATTGATCAGACATATATCTTCTCATAATCTGTTTCTATATCTTCTGGGTCAAGTCCATCATAGACTTTCTTTGTTTTCTTACACTTATATTTAAGTGTACCAAATACAGATAATAGCTTCTGATTATCTGCGTTCCACTTTTCTCTCACCATCT
>Ga0208814_1000551_pt1 | contig 22289 bp, 20 predicted proteins | sample MalvirAntarct_55_FD_184253 | JGI IMG/M metagenome (GOLD analysis project Ga0208814, IMG submission 184253) | Marine viral communities from the Global Malaspina Expedition - Malaspina viral metaG Antarct_55 (SPAdes) (version 2) | ecosystem: Environmental > Aquatic > Marine > Oceanic | place...
CCGCCAATCGCTTCAGGTTCTTCAAAACTTGTGCTTTCGTTTTGCGCAAAAGAAATCACGCTTATCAAAAGCATTACTAAAAAAGTAATAATTTTCATAATAAAAGGGTTTAAAAAGTGAAGGGGAGAAGTTTAAATATACAAAAAATATTATAAATATAAAATGTTACCATATTGTTAATAATTAATAGAGTGTTAATATCAAAGATATTTATGCATTATATTTACTTTTTTATTAAAGAAATGAATGCATGAATAAGAATGACACTAAAATTTTATTGGTAGATGATGAGCCAGATATTTTGGAAATTGTTGGGTACAATCTTTCTTCTGAAGGATATCAGGTTTTTACAGCAAAAAACGGTAAAATTGCGATCTCTGAAGCCAAAAAACATCTTCCACATCTAATTATTTTAGATGTTATGATGCCGATAATGGATGGTGTTGAGGCCTGTGAAAAATTACGTGCGATACCACAACTTTCAGAAACGGTAATTACTTTTTTAACAGCTAGAGGGGAAGACTATTCACAGGTTGCTGGATTTGAAGCAGGAGCAGACGACTATATTACAAAGCCTATAAAACCAAAATTATTGGTTAGTAAGGTAAAGGCTTTATTAAGAAGGTTTAAAGAAACCAGAAAAGAAAGCTCAGAAATTACGTTTGGTAATTTGACTATCAATCGGGAAGAATATAAAATTATTAAAGAAGGAACAGTTATTAATTTGCCTCGCAAAGAATTTGAATTATTATCACTTTTGGCCTCAAAACCAGGAAAAGTATTTAAAAGGGAAGATATTTTAAATCATGTTTGGGGGAATGATGTGGTTGTTGGAGGAAGAACTATTGATGTTCATATTAGAAAATTACGAGAAAAAATAGGAGATGATAGCTTTAAGACAATTAAAGGTGTTGGATATAAGTTTGAGACTTAATGGGAATTATTTTTAATAAAACATACAAATTTGCATTTTTAACATCTATTTTGATTACGATTATTTTATCGTTAATAAATGGAATTTATTTTTTAGCAATCGATTCATTTTATATTTGGTTTTATTTAAGTGAAGTAATTATTGTTTTTTTAATTTCGTTTTTCATCATTCAATATAGGGTTGAAAATTTCATTTATAAGAGAATGAAAAAAATATATGATGATGTTAGCTTATTAGACGTTTCAACATTAGGAAGGCAAAAAATAACTACTAATATGGAAACGCTTACCAAGGATGTGGAGGTTTTTGCCAGAAATAAAAAATTAGAAATAGAAGCTTTAAAGATTAGAGAAAATTATCGAAGAGAATTTATTGGTAATGTCTCACATGAATTAAAAACACCTCTTTTTACAGTTCAAGGATATATTGAAACCTTAATTGATGGGGCTTTAAATGATGAGAAAATAAGAGAAAAATATTTAAAAATAATTGATGGGGCTTTAAATGATGAGAAAATAAGAGAAAAATATTTAAAAAGAGCCAAAAAAGGAGTAGAACGATTAACATATATAATCAAGGATTTAGATATGATTACCAAATTAGAAGTTGGCGAGCTTCATCTAGAAAAAGAAACTTTTGATATTATTGACCTTATTAAAAACGTTTTCGAATTGCTTGAAATGAAGGCTTCAAAAAACCTAATTTCTCTAACTTTTAATGAAAAATATCAAAAACCAATATGGGTTAAAGCAGATAAAGATCGAATACAGCAAGTTCTTTCTAATTTTATAGTGAATTCAATTAAATACGGAATAAATAAAGGAACTACAGAGCTTAGTATTGAAAACTTAATTATGAATAAAGTTTTAATACGAGTAGCAGACAATGGAGAGGGAATAAATAATGATGAAATACCTAGACTGTTTGAACGTTTCTATAGAGTTGACAAAAGCGGTTCTCGTGAACAAGGAGGAAGTGGTTTAGGGCTTTCCATTGTTAAACATATATTGGATGCGCATAATGAAAAAATATATGTTGAAAGTCAGATTGGAATTGGTTCTGAGTTTTCTTTCACTCTCGAAAAAGCTAAATAAGTTCCTGTAATTCAATGATAAAGCTTTTTTAGGACACGATTATTTCAGCAATAATTTATATTTTTTGCATGAGATATACCAGAAGATAAAACTATTTTACTTTGTTGGGTTCTTATTACTTATAATACATAGTTAGAATAATTTTAGCTCAATAATATTTTCTTAATTTCGCCATATTAAAATATATAATTTTGGGAAGTAAAAACAAACTAAAGCGTTTTAAAGAAAACGAAACTTTTTCTAACGTAATTCAGCCAACAAGAGAAGATGTCCTAAATAACACCTTGATGTTAAAAGGGAATTGGAATCGAAATTTTTTTAAAAATGAAAACCCTATTGTTTTAGAATTGGGTTGTGGAAAAGGAGAATATTCTGTGAATTTAGCCACTATGTTTCCTGAAAAAAATTTTTTAGGGATTGATATAAAAGGAGCTAGGTTTTGGAGAGGAGCAAAGACAGCTTTAGTAGAAAAAATAAATAATGTTGGGTTTTTAAGAACTCAAATAGAATTAGTAGACTGTATTTTTGATGAAAATGAAGTGGATGAAATATGGATAACGTTTCCAGATCCTCAAATTAAATACAAGCGAACTAAGCATAGAATGACCAATCCAGATTTTTTAAATAAGTATAAAAAAATTCTGAAACCAAATGGGATGGTCCATCTTAAAACAGATAGTGAATATATGCACGGTTATACTTTGGGACTTTTACAAGGTCTTGGTTTAACGATTGAATATGCCCATCACGATGTATATGGCACTACAAATGCTCCAAAAGAAGTTACAGATATTCAAACTTATTATGAAAGTCAGTATTTAGCTATTAATAAAAAGATTACCTATCTGCGTTTTAATTTTTCTTAATTTGAATTTTGTTATATTACAAACTTAATTTGCCTCCTATGGATTTTATTTATTACTTATTTTTTGGACTATTCGGGACCATTATATCGACATCTCTTCCTGGTTTGTTAAATATGTATGCTGCAAAAATAAGTATGAGTCAAGGAAAATACAATGCATATTTTTTTGTGGCTGGAGCAACTTTAGCTATTTTAATTCAAACCTTAATAGCATTAGTTTTTGCTCGATTTTTAGATGAAAATCCAGAGATCATCACCGTGCTTCAAAAAGTTGTCTTAGGAGTATTTATAAGTATTACCATTTTTTTCTTTTTTATAGCAAAAGATACTAGTAAAAAACCAGAAACAGGGGAAGTTAAATCAAAAGCAAAATTATTTATAAAAGGTTTTTTTTTAAGTGCTGTTAATTTATTGCCAATACCATATTGGGTATATATTAGTATTACATTCGCTTCTTTTAAATGGTTCTCCTTTTCGCATTTAAGTGTATTTGCAACCGTAATAGGTTCTACGATAGGTGCTTTTGTTGTAATGCTTATATATATATGGTTTTTTAGACCAAAAGGGAATCAACGAAAAATGAATTTAAATATGAACTATCTTATTGGAACTGTTACTGCTATTGTTTCGATTTTTACTTTAATAAAGATTATTAGAACAATTTAATGGCAAAGGACATTGGTTTTTTTAAAAAAGTACATCAAGTTGCCGCGAAAATTCCTTACGGTAGAGTTACTTCATATGGTGCATTAGCTAAATATTTAGGAAGCCCGAAAAGTGCTCGAATGGTTGGTTGGGCAATGAATGCATCACACAATAATCCCGATGTTTCCGCGCATCGTGTTGTTAATAGGTTGGGTTTATTAAGCGGAAAACATCATTTTGAAGGTACTAATTTGATGCAACAATTATTGGAAAGTGAAGGGGTAGTGGTGGAAGAAAATCAAATTCAAAACTTTGAAAAATATTTTTGGGATCCCCAAAAAGAATTGTAATTAAACCCGGATATATTTTATTTAATTAACCTGATTAAAAACGCATTTCCTTGTATATTTGTATTTTGATAATTAGTCTAAATTAATTATTAAATCAACTCTTGGTAATCCCTATTACTAAGATAATTATAGATCAATATTGCTATGAAATTTAATAAGGAAGATATTTTAAAAGCACTTGAAACTATCACCGTTGCAGGCGAAGGTAAAAACATGGTAGAAAGTGGTGCGGTGAAAAATATTATGACTTTTGCAGACGAAGTTATTGTAGATATAGAAATATCTACTCCTGCTCTTCATATAAAAAAAAGAGCTAAATCTGATATTATCAAAACTATAAAAGAAAAAGTATCGCAAGATGCTAAGGTAATAGTTAATATTAAAATTGTAGCACCTATTCAGCCTGCCAATCCAAACCTTATTAAAGGTAAAAAAATACCAGGAATTAAAAATATTATTGCAGTAGCCTCGGGTAAGGGAGGAGTCGGAAAATCAACAATTACAGCAAATCTTGCAGTTACTTTATCAAAAATGGGTTATAAAGTAGGAGTTTTAGATGCTGATATTTACGGACCATCAATTCCAATGATGTTTGATGTAATAAATGAACGTCCTCTTTCAAAAACTATTGATGGTAAAAGTAAAATGAAACCTGTCAAAAATTATGGAGTTAGCATTTTGTCTATTGGATTTTTTACAACTCCCGAACAGGCGGTAATTTGGAGAGGTCCTATGGCATCCAAAGCATTAAATCAGCTTATTTTTGATGCAGCATGGGGTAATCTTGATTATATGTTAATTGATCTCCCTCCTGGAACTGGAGATATTCATTTGAGTATTATGCAGGCTATGCCAATTACAGGAGCAGTTGTTGTAAGTACTCCTCAAGCTGTTGCTTTGGCAGATGCTAGAAGAGGAGTGTCAATGTTCCAACAGGACAACATACAAGTTCCTGTATTAGGAATTATTGAGAATATGGCTTACTTTACACCTGAAGAATTACCTGAGAATAAATATTATATATTTGGGAAAGAAGGAGCTAAAAATCTTTCTAATGATTTAAATATTCCATTTTTAGGAGAAATACCGCTGGTGCAAAGTATTAGAGAAGCTGGAGATAATGGAAGACCAGCAGCCTTACAAGAAAATACTACTTTATCTGATGCGTTTGAAAAGTTAACAAAAGGAGTAATTAAAGAACTAGAAAATAGGAATGAAGTATTAGCACCTACTGAAGCTATACAAATGACTAATTCTGTGGGTTGCTCTGCAGCTAAAAATTAATTTATGTCTGAAGAATTAAAAAACAATGTACAAAAAGCACTGGATGAAATCCGTCCTTTTTTGCAAAATGATGGAGGTGATATAACCTTACTATCTATTGAAAATGAAAAGACTGTAAGAGTCCAATTACAAGGTGCTTGTGTGGATTGTACTGTTAATCAAATGACATTAAAAAGTGGAGTTGAAATGACTATTAAAAAATATGCTCCTCAAATAGAAAAAGTAATCAACGTATCGTAAATAAACTACTCAGTAATTTTTGCAGGTCATCAAAATAAACTTAAGTTAAATCATTTCCTTATGGGATGATGTTATTTATACTAAGTTTTAAATTTCTTAAAGGTATTTTACTTCATATTTTATAATAATTGGATGCAAGACTCTTTTTAAAGCGAATTATCAATAATTTCTTGAACAATTTCTGGATTTAATAGCGTAGAAGTATCTCCTAGATTATCAGTTTCGTTAGCGGCTATTTTACGTAAAATACGTCTCATGATTTTTCCAGAACGTGTTTTAGGTAATCCCGGTGTGAACTGAATTTTGTTGAGTTTAGCAATAGGCCCTATATGTTCTGTAATCATTTGATTGATTTCTTTACGTAACTTATCAAATGAGTTCTCTTCTCCAGATTCTTTTAAAATTACATAACCATATAAAGCATTTCCTTTAACGTCATGAGGAAATCCTACGATAGCAGATTCTGCAACAGCAGGGTGTTCATTTATAACGTCTTCAATTGGAGCTGTTCCTAAATTATGTCCAGAAACAATAATTACATCATCAACCCTACCTGTTATTCTGTAATAACCTATGGTATTTCGCAAGGCTCCATCTCCTGTAAAGTATTTATCCTTATAAGCAGAAAAATAGGTTTCTTTATATCGTTGGTGATTTCCCCAAATAGTCCTAGCGATTGAAGGCCAAGGATATTTAATGCACAAACGTCCATCTATTTGATTTTCAATTATTTCTTCCCCTTTTTCATCCATTAGACATGGCTGTATTCCTGGTAAGGGTAAGCTTGCATAGGTAGGTATGGTTGGAGTTATATTTGGCAGTGGAGAAATTAAGATTCCGCCAGTTTCTGTCTGCCACCAAGTATCTACAATTGGGCTTTTCTTTTTCCCGATATGATCATTATACCAATGCCAAGCCTCCTCATTAATTGGTTCTCCAACAGAACCTAGTACTTTTAATGAGGATAAATCGTGTTTTGTTGTATAATCTAAATGTTCTTTTGCTAATGCTCTAATGGCCGTAGGTGCCGTGTAGAATTGGGTAATTTTATGTTTTTCAACAATTTCCCAAAAACGGCCATAATCAGGATAGCTTGGTACTCCTTCAAACATAACGGTAGTGGCACCATTTGCTAAAGGTCCATATACAATATAACTATGGCCAGTTATCCAACCAATATCAGCAGTGCACCAGTAAATGTCATCGTCTTTATAATTAAATACATTTTTAAAAGTATAAGCGGTATAAACCATATAGCCAGCAGTGGTATGAACCATGCCTTTAGGTTTTCCTGTAGAGCCTGAGGTATAAAGGATAAACAAAGGGTCTTCTGCATCCATAACTTCTGGTTCACATTCTGATGAGGCATTGTTTAATAGCGGTTGAAGCCATTTGTCACGACCTTCTTTCATAGTTACTTCAGAGTTTATTCTTTTTGCAACTAATACTGAATTAACACTAGCGCAATCATTTAAGGCTTCGTCCACAATTCCTTTTAAATCGATGCTTTTATTACCTCTATACGAACCGTCACTGGTAATTACTATTTTACAATCACTATCATTTATTCGTGTTGATAATGCTGTAGCCGAAAACCCAGCAAAAACGACAGAATGAATTGCTCCAATTCGTGCACAAGCCAATACAGAAACTGCTAAATCAGGTATCATTGGTAAATAGATACAAACCCTGTCTCCTTTTTTAATGCCTTCATTTTTTAAAACATTAGCAAATCTATTAACACGCTCATGCAATTGATTATAGGTAATATGTTGTGTTTCTTCACCTGGATTGTTTGGCTCGAATAGGATTGCAGTTTTGGTTCCTTTTGTGCTTAAATGTCGATCTATACAATTTTCGGTTATATTAAGTTTTGCTCCTTGGTACCATTTTATCTCTGGTTTTTTAAAATCCCATTCCAATACATTGTCCCACTTTTTGTACCATGTAAAATTCTCTTCAGCAATTTTTTCCCAAAATGCTTCCGGTTCCCTTACTGATTTACGATATATTTTATAGTATTCTTCAAGGTGCTTTATATGATAATTACTCATGATTTTGAATATTTAAATTAGTAAGAATGTTTGCAACAATTTACGAAGTATTTTACAAATCAAGTTTAAAGTAAGCTTATTAAATCTAAAAATAATCTGCTTAATGATTTTGTATTTGCTAGAAAAGAGTCTGGTATTTAAGATAAAAAAAAGCGGTGACTAATAAATCTGTTAAACTTAATACTCATAAAAAATCCCACTAGATATATGATCTAGTAGGATTTTAAATTTATAATAATTTTTATTTCTATTTATTTAAAAGCGTTTAGCCCCGTAACATCCATTCCTGTAATTAATAAATGGATATCGTGGGTTCCTTCATAGGTAATTACACTTTCTAAATTCATAGAATGACGCATAATAGAATATTCACCAGAAATTCCCATGCCACCTAACATTTGTCTCGCTTGACGAGCAATATTAATTGCCATATCTACATTATTTCTTTTAGCCATAGATATTTGTGCAGTAGTTGCTTTGCCCTCATTTTTCAAAACACCTAAACGCCAAGTTAATAATTGAGCTTTGGTTATCTCAGTAATCATCTCTGCTAATTTTTTTTGTTGTAATTGAAACTGTCCAATTGGTTTCCCAAATTGAATACGCTCCTTGCTATATCTAAGAGCAGTGTCGTAACAGTCCATTGCCGCTCCAATAGCTCCCCAGGCAATCCCGTATCTAGCGGAATCTAAACATCCCAAAGGTGCTCCTAAACCAGATTTATTAGGTAAAAGATTTTCTTTCGGCACTTTTACATTGTCAAATATTAATTCTCCAGTAGCTGAAGCACGAAGAGACCATTTGTTATGAGTTTCTGGAGTTGAAAAACCTTTCATACCACGCTCAACAATTAAACCATGTATTCTTCCTTCTTCATTTTTTGCCCAAACCACTGCGATATCTGCAAACGGAGAATTACTTATCCACATTTTGGCGCCATTTAAAAGATAATGATCACCCATATCTTTAAAATTGGTAACCATTCCTCCAGGATTCGATCCGAAATCTGGCTCTGTTAACCCAAAGCATCCAATAAATTCACCAGAAGCTAATTTTGGAAGATATTTCATGCGTTGTTCTTCATTTCCATATTTCCATATTGGATACATTACTAATGAAGATTGAACACTAGCGGTACTTCTCACACCACTGTCTCCACGCTCAATTTCTTGCATAATTAACCCATATGAAATCTGATCCAATCCAGCGCCACCATATTCTTCAGGAATATAAGGCCCAAAAGCGCCAATATCAGCTAATCCTTTTACTATTTGATGGGGGAATTCTGCTTTTTGAGCATATTCTTCAATAATAGGGGAAACATCACGCTTTACCCATTCTCTAGCGGTATCACGGATTAATTTATGTTCATCTGTTAATAAATCATCAAGATTGTAATAATCTGGAGCTTCAAATAAATCAGGTTTCATAGTTTATTTATTTATTTGTCAAAAGTAATTAATGATATGCAATTTTGCACTTATTCTAAAGAGAAATTAAATAAATATTTTGAAATTATTTATTTAAATATAGTGCCAGTAAGCTATGAAAGTGATGTACCCCCTTTTCCCTTTTTGGCGAAAACCTTCCTGCCTTATAAAAAGAAGAATTCACTCCTTTTTGAACATTTTCCACCACAAACTCATCTTCCCGTTCTACTTTATCCAAATCGTTACCCGCTCCTTTATTTAATTTAGTTGGATCGTATACATAAGAGATAAAAGACACTTTAGTTCTATTGATATCGATTGGTTTAACTATATTTAAGGAAAGACCCCAAGGGTAAAAGTTAAACATCATATTTGGGAAAACCCAATAATAATAAGCAGCTACATTTTTACCATAATCTAAATGACCTTCTGGTAAGTCAAATACTTCAGTAGCTTCATTTGTATATCCAATTTGGAGATTGCAATGCTCGTAGATTTCTGTTTTATAGCTACCATAATCAAGCATTTTGCTTAAACCTTCATGTACAAAAGGAACATGAAAACCTTCTAAATAATTATCACAATATAATGCCCAATTTGCGTGAACTAGAAAATCTTTGCTGGTGGAGGTGTCTAAGGAAAATTCATCTAATGGAAGAAAACCAATACGTTCTTTCATTTTATCGATTACTTTTGAAAACTGAAACTCAGGATTTAAACCTACAAACAATAAAGGTCCCCATTTTTCTAATGGAAACTTATGTAAATTATCACAAGATCTTGGAAAATCATCTGCATCTTCAAATTCTGGCATATATTCAAATGCTCCATCTAAATTAAAGCGTCTGCCATGATACATACAGGTTAGTTTTTTTGCTTTACCAGAATGTAAGGCTACTAAATTTCCTCTATGGGTACAAACATTAGTAAAACAATTGATTTCATCTTTCTCGTTTCTTACGATGACTAAGGGTTCCGTTAAATAATTATCTAAAAGCACTAGAGGATAAACTGATTGTGGGAGCTTTACTAAATTTTCATCACCAATCCATTGCCAAGTTTTTAAGAATATTTTCTCTTTTACGTTTTCAAAAATATCTTTGTCTTTATAAAAAGTTGCTGGTAAAGTTTCTGCTTTAGAAATATCTGAATTGATATGAAATATTTTTGGCATGGCTAAATGTGTTTATTGTATTTTCGTAAACTGACTTTAAATTTAACCAATTTATTATAATATATGAAAACTAAATCTCAAAAGATTGGTTTGCTGACCACAACTTCCCTGGTAGTTGGTAATATGATAGGTGTGGGTATATTTGTTTTACCTGCGGTATTATCAAGCTATGGCAGTATAAGTCTACTAGGATGGATATTTACGGCTACTGGTGCTTTAATTTTAGCAAAAATATTTAGTAATTTTAGTAGGATTATTGTTAGTAAAAGTGGGGGTCCCTATATATACTCAAAAGCAGGATTTGGTGATTTTATAGGGTTTTTGGTTGCTTGGGGTTATTGGATTGCTTGTTGGGTGGGTAACGGAGCTATTGCAATAGCTATAATAGGTGCCGCCAGCTTTTTTATTCCTGAACTAGCAACCAATTCGATATTATCTGTTAGCCTTGGCTTGGCACTTATTTGGATATTTACTTGGATTAATGCTAGAGGAATTAAAGATTCAGGTAAAATTCAACTAGTTACTACCATATTTAAAATATTACCACTTCTGTTTGTTATTATTGTCGGACTCTTCTTTTTTGAGTTTGATAATTTTCCTGCATTTAATTTAACAGGAGAAAGTAATTTTTCAGCTATTTCTGCAGTTGCCACTTTAACGCTATATGCTTTTTTAGGTATAGAATGTGCTACCATACCCGCAGGAAATATAGAAAATCCTGATAAAACTATCCCAAGAGCTACCATGTTAGGAACTATTATTGTTACGATCTTATATATTTTAGGTACAGTTGTCTTATTTGGTGTTTTACCTTTAGATATTTTACAAAATTCTCCTGCGCCATTTGCAGAAGCTGCTAAAATTATTGGTGGGAACTATGGCGGTTACTTTGTTGCTGTAGGTGTTTTAATTTCTGGAATCGGAGTGCTAAATGGATGGATTTTAATTACAGGCCAAATTTCCATGGCAACTGCAAAAGATGATTTGTTTCCAGATTTTTTTAAGAAAGAAAATAAAAATGGTGCTCCCGTTAATGGATTTATTATCGGTGGAGTATTATCATCGATTGTGATGTTAATGAATTATACAGAAGGTTTGGTTGAACAATTTGAATTTATTGTTCAGCTAACAGTATTGGTCATATTAATGCCATATTTATTTACTGCAGCATCATATGCTTTAATTGTCATTGAAAAAAAGCTTCATACTAAAAGTTGGATTAAAACTTTTATATTGTCTGCTTTAGGTTTTGCCTATTCTTTATGGGCAATATATGGTTCTGGATATGAAACTGTTTTCTATGGTTTTTTGTTAATGCTAATTGGAATACCGGTATATATTTATATGAAATGGATTAAAAAAAAATAAAACTAACGCAGATAACTTAGTTAATGTATTAAATGCTTTGCGACAATCCAATTAGCTCTACAATACTAATCAATGGCGGTATAAATGATTGGTAGATAGTGTATTTATAATTTAAAAGGTATAAAAGTATGGTAGTTGTTTGGTATGCTTATGTTGGTTTAATATGGATACCTCTCCTAATCCCCAAAGCCGAAGGCATTTAAATCGTATTTTATTATCTTTACAGAAGAATTAAACAAAATTATGAATCAGTTAATAGAACAATTATTTTTTGTAGCTGCGTTGTTTTTAATGTTCTTAATGATAAATCCAAGAATGTTTGAAGACTGGTTAAGAAAGCACGGAGAAACTAAAATGGCAGTACTTGTAGAACGGTTTTTAGTAATATTTCAATGGGTTATTCTATTTATATTATTAATGGTGTTTATATTCATTATTGACCATAATTTAATTTAGATACAACTTTACTATTTTTTGATGATATACATATAGTCCATCCCCTTATAAGTTGATGAAATAAATAATGAATAATTTGCGTACTTGCATCAATCAATATGATACTATAGTTAATTAAACAAGTAAAACCAAAGCCAGAGTAGTTCTTTTTCACTACCTGAATAATACTATTATATAAATAAGAAGTCTAATGAAGACAACATATCATTCAGAATATCATCAATTAAAATCAGTTTTTATTAAACCTGTACAAAATGCTTTTGTTTCAGAAAAACTGTTAGCGGAACAATGGCAAGAATTACATTATTTGAGTCAACCTAATTTTCAAAACTCATTTGAAGAGTATGAGATATTTAAAAAAGCAATTCAAAAAAATGGTGCCTTATTAAAGGAGTTTCCTTTTAATGATAATTTAACTATAGATTCTATTTATTGCCGAGATGCATCCATTGCAACCGATTTTGGGATGATTATTTGTAATATGGGAAAATCGGGAAGGTTAAACGAGCCAGGAGCTCAAATGCAAGCCTATAAAAATCATTCTATTCCAATATTAGGAATAATAGAAGCGCCAGGAACTCTAGAAGGAGGAGATGTTGCTTGGTTAGATGAAAAAACATTAGCTGTAGGTCATACCTATAGAACCAATGAGGAGGGAATTTTGCAATTAAAAAAGATACTAGAGCCTAAAGGTGTTCAGATAATTGTAGCTGAACTGCCTCATTATAAAGGAACGTCAGATGTATTTCATTTAATGTCTATTTTAAGTCCTATAGCTAAAGATTTAGCAGTTGTTTATTCTCCATTAATGCCTATAAAATTTAGAAACGAATTATTAAAAAGAAATTATCAACTGTTAGAAGTTCCTGAGGAAGAGTTTGAATCAATGGGCTGTAATGTATTGGCAATTGCACCTAGAGATTGTCTGATGGTTCAAGGAAATCCCAAAACTGAAAAGGCATTAATACAAGCTGGATGTAAAGTTATAAGTTATCAAGGTGAGCATATTAGTGTTTATGGTGGTGGTGGCCCCACTTGTTTAACTAGACCTTTACTTAGAGAATTGTAATCACATTTTTAGATAAAAATCTTTAACTAATTTTTTGTAGTCTTCGGTATAAACATGTCTTGAAGTTTCAAGAGTAAGTTCTTCTTTAATTATTTCGATTTTTTCAAATGTAAACTCTAATAAACTCCTTTTTACTTCGGAAGTTAGATTGCCTTTAACTCTGCAGATTCGCTTCGGAAATAATCCAACTTCTGAAGCTAAAGTAATAAAATTTTCTTCTTCTTTTCTAGGAAGTATCAAAGCAAATATCCCTTTTTCTGAAAGAAATTGATATGCAAAAATCACTAAGTCTTTAAAAGGTAGTGTGTCTGTAAAACGAGCAGTATTTCTTTGGTTATCCTCAGATTTATAGGTGTCGGAATAAAAAGGAGGGTTTGAAATAATTAAATCGTATTCTTCTTCTATTTCTGCTGCAAATTCTTGTGCAGAGGCATGAAAACAAAATAAACGGTCTCCCCAAGGAGAGTTTTCAAAATTTAAAACACATTGTTCAAATGCATCTCCGTCAATTTCTATAGCTTCTAGTGTTTCAGCAAAGCATCGTTGCGCTAATTGAAGAGATAAAATTCCTGTTCCTGCACCAATATCTAAGATGCTTTGAGGTTTTTTTTCTAAAGATACCCAAGCACCTAATAAAACACCATCAGTACCAATTTTCATAGCACATCGATCCTGTTGAACAGAAAACTGTTTAAAGTCAAACTTCATTATAAAATAAACGCTTTGTTTTAATATTTTTTATTTCCCTAATTTTAAAGGGAGTAAAAAATGATTAAGTTCTCTTTAGGCTTGGAGTAAAATTAATTATTTCCAATAACACATTAATTTATTAGGTATTCCTAAAGATAAATTTCAATCAACCCCTTTGGGACCTCAAGTTGAATAGTTTTATTATCTCTATCTACGTTTTTAATAAAATTATCTATCAATGGAATTAATATTTCTTTTCCATTACGATCAATTTCAAATAGCGGTTGGAAAGTGCTTTCGTTGACTCCAGTAATTAATCCTACTTCTCCAAAAGAGCTATCTGTAACCTTGAAACCAATAATTTCATGAAAATAAAATTTATTACCAATTAATTTTGGTAATAAATCAAGCGGTAAAAATAAATGACTATTTATTAAAGGATCAGCATCTTCATCACCATTTATATTTTCAAATTTTACTCGAAGGAGTTCCGATTTATGAAGAGAACTTCGTTCAATAAAAAATGGAACCAAATTTTTGTTTTTTTCAACAAAAACTGATTCCATTTTAGTATAAAATTTAGGATCATCTGTATCTAACTTTACAAGTAATTCTCCTTTAAAACTATATTTTTTAACAATTTTGCCTAAGTAGAAGCAATCCTCCTTTTGCATAGTAAAAAATTTATTCTTCCTCTTTCTTAGCTTCTACAACTGGTGCCTCTTCTTTAGCGGGTGCTGCTGCTTCAGCTGCTGCATCGTCAATAGATTCTTTTTTAGGAGCCTCTTCTTCAGTTGCTGTTGTAGTAGTTTCTTCTTCAATAACTTCCACTACAGGGATTGCATCTGCGATACGTTGTTCGTTAACTGCTTTTTCAGCTGCAAAAGCTTCTTCTTTAATTTTATCTTCAGCATCACTAAGTAGCGTACGTTTGCTTTCTACTTCTTTACTTTTTCCTTCTAACCAAGCATTGAATTTTTCTTCAGCTTGCTCTTCAGTAAATGCACCTTTCTTAACACCGCCAGCTAAATGTTTTTTTAACATCACACCTTTGTAAGAAAGAATAGCTCTTGCTGTATCTGTAGGTTGCGCACCATTATGGAGCCACTGTAAAGTTCCATCAATATCAAGATTAATTTCAGCAGGGTTTATATTTGGGTTATAAGTTCCTAGTTTTTCAAGGTACTTACCATCTCTTTTTGAGCGACTATCAGCAGCTACGATCCAGTAAAAAGGTTTTCCTTTTTTACCATGTCTTTGTAATCTAATTTTTACAGGCATATCTATTAATTTTTGAGGTTCCCGACCCCGGTTTATAATTTGAGTCTGCAAAGATAATAATATTTTATTTTGAAATTCAATAGTTTCAACTTTTTCTTTACATTTGTAAAAATCCTTTTCTATTTATTTATTTATGAAAAACCTACTAATTCTGCTTTTTACAACCATATTGTTAGTGGGCTGTGAAAAAATTGAAACGAATTCTCAAGCATTTGAAGCCAGTATCGAAGATGATTTTTATAGAGCAAGTTTTTCGAAAGCTAATTATATTGAAAATGGAGCATATTTTGTGCTACAAGGAAAAAACAGTAATCAAATAATAACTTTACGTGGTAAATATCCACCAGAAGGAGTTAGTTTAATTTTTGGAGAAGGATCTGATAATTTTGCAATTTATGAAGACCGCAATGGAATTGTATACTCAACAGCTGTTCTTGGCGGTGAAGGTTCGATGATTATAAATGAGGTTTCAACAGAAGAAAAAACCATTACAGGAGAATTTAATTTTAAAGGTATCTCCATAGGTTTAGATACATTATTAGTCACTGGAGGAGTATTTTATAAATTACCTTATGATATTGATTTAGGTCCCGGGACTAATGCAGGTTCTTTTTCAGCTGAATTAGATGGGAATGTTTTTGTGCCATTGGATGTCGTTGCTAATGTTATTGGAAACACTATTTTAATAAACGGTTTTATTAATTCTAAAGAAATACTTGTCGGAGTACCTACTGATGTAGAAAATGGCACTTTTGATATTTTAAATGAAGGGTTTGTTGCTGAAGCTGATGATAGTTCGGGCAATGAAGCTAGTATATCTGGAGAAATAACAATCAACAATCATGATACTATTGAAAAGACTATCTCTGGAACGTTTCAATTTCAAACACCAACCAATACGGTAAATGCTGGACAGTTTAATGTGACGTATTAATAAAATTTTTAGAATGTTTTAATTCAAGCTTGTCACTCAGACTCTCCAAAAATCGTGGCGAAGAATCTCAATAGAAAAAGCCTAAAGAATATAGCAATGTAATCTTTAGGCCTTTTTATTTACTCTTTAATAATCTTTTTCAATATCAATTTACCAAAGTTGGCGTCTAAACATAGAGTATTAGCCAAAGCATATTTAAAATTTGGATCGGGGATGTCTGTGACCTGTCCACAACTCAAATGGTAAAAAAAGTTAACAACTCTTTGCAATTTTATTCTATTATAAAAAGTGATTTTTATATTTTTAAACCTTTAGATTAATTATGATTTAAAAACAATTTTAACCCTCCTATTTTTTATGTTTTTAATTTTTGATACCGAAACTACTGGACTCCCAAAACGTTGGAATGCGCCTTTAACGGACAGTGATAATTGGCCAAGATGCATACAGATAGCTTGGCAATTGCATGACAAAAATGGAGTCTTGCTAGAATATGAAGATTATTTAGTGCAGCCAGAAGGTTTTAATATTCCGTATGATGCTGAAAAGATTCATGGTATTTCAACTGAATTAGCACAAAAAAATGGAGTACTTCTAGAGGAAGTTATTGAAAAATTTCAAAAAGCACTTTCAAAAACTATTTTTATTGTTGGACAGAATCTTGGTTTTGACAATAATATTATGGGAGCAGAATTCCATCGATTAGGAATAGAGAACCCCTTGCTTAATTTTCCGGTGCTAGATACCTGTACAGAATTAACCGCTCAACTCTGTCAGTTACCAGGAGGTAGAGGTGGAAAATTTAAATTACCAACTTTATCCGAGTTACATACGTTTTTATTTAATAAACCATTCAGTGAAGCTCATAATGCAACTGCCGATGTAGAAGCAACCACGCGTTGTTTTTTAGAACTAATACGCCGTAAATTATTTACTGCGAAAGAATTAAGGGTTGAGCCTGATTATTTTGAAACTTTTAAAGAGATAAATCCGCAACCTTTTGACTTGATTGGGTTAAAACATATTAATTTAAAAAAAGCATCTGAAAAAATAAGAAAAGAGTTAGAAAAATTAACTAAAGAAGATGAGATTTCAACAGCTATAATAGAAGAAAATATTGCTGGGCTTGAGGATATTTCATTTGCTCACCTGCACAATCATTCACAGTTTTCAATACTTCAGTCTACCTCAAGCACTCAAAACCTTGTAAAAGCTGCTGCCGATAATAATATGCCTGCTGTTGCTTTAACAGATTCAGGAAATATGATGGGGGCTTTTCATTTTGTGATGCAGGTTAATAATCATAATCAATCATTGTCGGAAGAAGATGCTTCTAAAAAAATAAAAGCCATTGTTGGTTGTGAGTTTTTTGTTTGTGAAGATCATTTAAATAAAAACCATAAGGACAATGGATATCAAATTGTCTTGTTGGCAAAAAATAAAAATGGCTATCACAATCTTGCAAAAATGTCCTCCTTGGCATTTACAGATGGGTTTTATTATGTGCCAAGAATTGATAGGACCATCATTGAAAAATACAAAGAAGATATTATAGTACTTACTGGAAGTTTATATGGAGAAGTGCCAAATAAAATTTTAAACATTGGTGAAAAACAGGCAGAAGAATCATTAATTTGGTGGAAAGAAACATTTGGAGAAGATTTATATGTGGAGGTTTCTAGACACGATCAAGAAGACGAAAAGAGGGTTAATTCGGTATTAATTCCGATGGCTAAAAAACACCAAGTGAAGTTGGTGGCAACTAATAATACGTATTACATAGCTAAAGAAGATGCCAATGCACATGATATTTTATTGTGTGTAAAAGATGGCGAAAAGCAGGCGACACCTATAGGGCGAGGTCGGGGTTATCGGTATGGACTTCCAAATCAAGAATATTATTTTAAATCTCAATCTGAAATGAAATCCTTGTTTAAGGATCTTCCAGAAGCCATTACTTCTATTTCTGAAGTCATGGATAAAGTAGAGTCTTATAGCCTAAAAAGAGATGTATTACTTCCTAAGTTTGATATACCTGAAGAATTTCAAGACCCAGAAGATGATAAAGATGGAGGTAAAAGGGGGGAAAATGCATACTTAAGAGGACTTACCTATAAAGGTGCTAAAAAAAGATATGGAGAACTAACAGACGAAATAAAAGAGAGGCTTGATTTTGAGTTAAAGGTAATTTCAAATACAGGCTATCCAGGTTATTTTTTAATTTGTCAAGATTTTATTGCAGAAGCAAGAAAAATGGATGTTTCAGTAGGTCCAGGAAGGGGATCTGCAGCAGGAAGTGTAGTGGCATATTGTCTTTGGATTACGAATATCGACCCCATTAAATATAACTTGCTATTTGAGCGTTTTTTAAATCCAGAGCGTGTAAGTATGCCGGATATTGACATTGATTTTGATGATGAAGGTAGAGGCAGGGTATTGGATTATGTAATTAAAAAATATGGAACCAATCAAGTAGCTCAAATTATCACGTATGGAACGATGGCTGCTAAATCTTCCATTCGTGATACGGCGCGTGTTTTAGATTTACCCTTAAATTCTGCAGATCGCATATCGAAGTTAATTCCTAATATGACCAAATTAAAAAAAATATTTGGTTATACGGATGCTGAAATACGGAAAAAATTTAGAAATGACGAAGTGCCTAAGGTTAATGAACTTTTAGTAATTGCTGAGGGAAATAATTTAGAGGCGCAAACTGTTAATCAAGCAAGAATTTTGGAAGGTTCAGTTCGTAATGTAGGAACTCATGCTTGCGGTGTCATTATTACTCCATCCGATATTACCAATTTTGTTCCTGTTGCGACTGCAAAGGATTCTAATATGTATGTTACCCAATTTGACAACTCGGTAGTAGAAAGTGCAGGTTTGTTAAAAATGGATTTCCTTGGTTTAAAAACTTTAACCTTAATAAAAGATACCGTTAAATTGGTAAAGTTAAAGCATCAAGTAGATTTAGATCCAGATACGTTTCCTTTAGATGATGAACCTACCTTTGAGTTATTTCAAAAAGGAGAAACTGTAGGAATATTTCAGTATGAATCTGCAGGAATGCAGAAATATTTAAAAGATTTAAAACCTACTGTTTTTGACGATTTAATTGCAATGAATGCATTATACCGTCCTGGTCCAATAGAATATATACCAAGTTTTGTGAATCGTAAAAATGGCGATGAAGAAATCCTATATGACCTTCCGGCCATGGAAGAATTTTTAAAAGAAACTTACGGTATTACTGTTTACCAGGAGCAAGTGATGTTGCTTTCTCAAAAGCTAGCAAACTTTACAAAAGGAGAAGCTGATGTCCTCCGAAAAGCGATGGGTAAAAAGCTAATTGCAGTTTTGGATAAAATGAAACCTAAGTTTATTTCTCAAGCCAAAGAAAATGGACATGATGAAGAAAAACTTGAAAAAATATGGAAAGATTGGGAAGCCTTTGCAAGTTATGCGTTTAATAAATCACACTCTACTTGTTATGCTTGGATTGCATATCAAACCGCTTATTTAAAAGCACATTATCCGGCGGAATATATGGCTGCCGTTTTATCTAATAATATGAATGATATTAAACAGGTAAGCTTTTTTATGGAGGAATGTCGTAGGATGGGGCTAGAGGTATTAGGTCCAGATGTGAATGAATCGCATTATAAGTTTACAGTAAATGATAAAGGAGCCATTCGTTTTGGAATGGGTGCAATCAAAGGTGTTGGAGGAAATGCGGTAGCGACTATCGTTGAAACTAGAAGTGATGGGAAATATAAATCGGTATTTGATCTAGCTAAAAGAATTGATTTACGAGCAGCAAATAAAAAAGCTTTTGAAGGATTAGCATTGGCTGGTGGTTTTGATGGTTTCGATACTCATAGAGCTCAATATCTACATCCAGATGAAAAGGGGGTGTTATTTATTGAAAAAGTTTTGCGATTTGCATCTAAGTTTCAGGAATCTCAAAATAGCGATCAATTAGATATATTTGGAGGGGCTAGTGAAGTGCAAATTCCAGAACCGGAAGTTCCTCCCTGCGAGGAATGGGGAACACTTAAAAAACTGAAGCAAGAGAAAGAAGTAGTGGGGATCTATATTTCTGGACATCCATTAGATGATTTTAAGACAGAGATTACCCGTTTTTGTAATTGTACCGCTTCTGATTTTAATAATTTAGAAAATTTTATTAGTAAAGAAATGTGTTTTGGTGGTATGGTTGGAGATGTGCAACATCGAGAAACAAAAATGGGGAAAGGATGGGCATTATTCATTGTAGAAGATTATAACGAAAGTTATGAGTTTAGAATTTTTGGAGAGCAATACCTTAAGTTTCGTCATTTTTTAGTACCCAATTCTTTTATCTTTATTAAAGCACTGGTTAAAGATGGTTGGGTTAATAAAGAAACCCAGAAAAAAGGAGATCCACGACTTCAGTTTAATAGTATGCAGATGTTACAAGAAGTGATGGATAGTCATACCAAAAAATTAACTATTCAATTGCCTATTGGAGATGTTAACGATGTTAGTATTGCGAATTTAAAAGAAATTATAAGTAGCCATAAAGGAGATAAACATCTAGAATTAATAATTTACGAAGCCTCCGAAAAAATAAAAATAACCATGCCATCAAAAAAATTCAAGATTGATATTTCAAACGAACTATTAAAAAAATTAGAAGATGAGCAGATAAGGTATAAGCTTAATTAGTTAAAGGTTTAGGATTATAAAAATTTGTGATACTAACATCACATAATCTAATCATTTACTTTTAAGTTAAAGTAGAATTATTAACTACATTTGTATAACAATAAAAAAAATATATTATGGCATTAGAAATAACAGACCAAACTTTTGAAGAAACAGTTTTAAAAAGTGACAAACCCGTATTAGTTGACTTTTGGGCAGCTTGGTGTGGACCCTGTAGAATGGTTGGACCAATTATCGAGGAAATCAGTAAAGATTATGAAGGAAAAGCTGTTGTTGGTAAAGTTGATGTAGATGCAAATCAAGAATTTGCTGCCAAATTTGGAGTACGTAATATTCCAACTGTTTTAGTATTTCAAAATGGAGAAGTAGTTGGTAGACAAGTAGGAGTTGCTCCTAAAGCTACTTATGAAGAAGCGTTAAATACATTACTTTAATAACAATTAAAACATAAGATCAAAAAAGGTTTGCTATATAGCAAACCTTTTTTATTTTAGGCCTAATGGATATACGTAAAGAAATCAACGAAATAACAGGGTTTAATAACCTAGAACTATTGGCTCATCAGGTAGTGGAAGGGTTTATTTCTGGTTTGCATAAAAGTCCTTTTCATGGATTTTCAGCAGAATTTGCAGAACATAAAATATACAACCAAGGAGAAAGTATCAAACACATCGATTGGAAGTTATTTGCAAAGACGGATAAATTGTATACCAAGCGCTACGAAGAAGAAACCAATTTACGTTGTCATTTAATAATAGACAATAGTAGCTCTATGCATTATCCTTTATTAAAGGATTTTGATATAAATCATCTTAATAAAATTGGTTTTTCAGTATTGGCCGCCGCTGCGATCATGAATTTATTAAAACGCCAAAGAGATGCTGTTGGATTAAGCATTTATAGTGATAAATACGACTTTTATAGCAATGAAAAGGGTAGTGAACGTCACCATCAAATGTTATTAGCTAAATTAAATGAAGCAATAGCAAATAAAAGAGAACAGGTAGAAACTAAGACTTATACTTATCTTCATGAAATAGCAGATAAGATTAAAAGGCGCTCTATGGTTTTTTTATTTACTGACATGTTTCAAAGTGATTTGGAAGAAGAAAAATTATTTGAGGCATTACAGCATTTAAAGTATAATAAGCATGAAGTTATCTTATTTCATACCTATGATAAAGAGAAAGAAATAGCATTTAACTTTAACAACAGGCCTAAACGATTTGTTGATGTAGAAACGGGAGTACATGTAAATCTTTATGCAGATACCATTAGAACTAATTATGAAAAAGCTGTTAAAGATTATTTTAAAGAGCTTAAAGTACGTTGTGGTCAATATAGGATTAAGTATGTTCCTGTAGCTATTAATGAAGATTTTAGCACCATTTTAACAACGTATCTAGTAGAGCGTCAAAAGTTTGGATAGTAAAAGAAATAAACTTTTTTATTTTTTTAAAAATAGTTTGCAATAAACAATAGGAGGTGTATATTTGCCCTCGCTAATAAGCAATAGTAATATTGTAAGCACGGTCTGGTAGTTCAGTTGGTTAGAATACCTGCCTGTCACGCAGGGGGTCGCGAGTTCGAGTCTCGTCCAGACCGCAATTAAAATGTTGTGTTGAGTCCTTTAAATAGGACTAGGTTTATGTAGTAAACCGATGAGAAGCTTTTCCGAATAGGAGAGGCTTTTTTTGTTTCTAGTCAATTC
>Ga0208814_1000552_pt1 | contig 22279 bp, 10 predicted proteins | sample MalvirAntarct_55_FD_184253 | JGI IMG/M metagenome (GOLD analysis project Ga0208814, IMG submission 184253) | Marine viral communities from the Global Malaspina Expedition - Malaspina viral metaG Antarct_55 (SPAdes) (version 2) | ecosystem: Environmental > Aquatic > Marine > Oceanic | place...
GATACTTAACTAGTTGGAATCAATTTCACCAATTAAGATTATATGCTCGAGGTGAGCAGTCAATACAAAAATACAAAGATGAATTGTCTATTAACGGTGATTTGTCTTATTTAAATTTAGACTGGAAGCCAGTACCTATTTTATCTAAATTTGTAGATATTGTTGTTAATGGTATATCAGGAAAGTCTTATGACATTAAAGCCTATGCTCAAGATCCGCAATCAATAAAGAAAAGAACTAATTATGCTTCTATGCTTTACGAAGACATGGTGGCAAAAGAATATCTAGAAAGCCTTAAGCAAACATTAGGAATTAATTTATATCAAACGCCTAATATTGATACTGTACCAGAATCTAAAGATGAGTTAGAATTGCATATGCAATTAAGTTACAAGCAGTCGATTGAAATAGCAGAAGAAGAAGCTATAGCATCTGTACTTGCTCAAAACAAATTTGATCTTACCAGAAGAAGATTAAATATGGATTTAACAGTGCTAGGCATGGCCGTGGCTAAAACTAGTTTTAATACAGCAGAAGGAATTACAGTAGATTATGTTGATCCTGCTTATGTGGTTTATTCTTATACGGAAGATCCAAACTTTGATGATGTATATTATGTAGGCGAGGTTAAGTCTATAACAATACCAGAGCTCAAAAAGGAGTTTCCAAATATTGGAGAAAAAGAGCTTGAAAGAATACAGTCAATGCCAGGCAACAGCCAGTACGTAACAGGCTGGGGTAACTATGATGAAAATACGGTTCAAGTATTATACTTTGACTATAAGACATACCACAACCAGGTATTTAAAATAAAGGAAACACCACAAGGATTAATGAAAGCTTTAGAAAAGCCTGATTCATTTAATCCGCCAGAAAATGATAACTTTGAAAGAGTTTCAAGATCTATTGAGGTATTATATAATGGAGCTAAAGTATTGGGTTCTAATGAAATGATAAAATGGGAACTAGCAGAAAACATGTCTAGGCCCACAGCTGATACAACTAAAGTAGAAATGAATTACGCTTTATGTGCACCTAGAATGTACAAAGGTCGTATTGAATCTATTGTAAGTAAATGTATTGGCTTTGCTGATATGATTCAGTTAACACATTTAAAACTGCAACAAGTTTTATCCCGTATGGTACCAGACGGTGTCTACTTAGATATGGATGGACTTGCAGAAGTTGATTTAGGTAACGGGACCAATTACAATCCAGCAGAAGCGTTAAACATGTATTTCCAAACTGGTTCGATAGTTGGTAGATCACTTACTCAAGACGGTGATATGAATCCAGGCAAAGTGCCTATTCAAGAGCTTAACAGTTCATCTGGCCAAGCCAAGATATCTGCTCTTATACAAACGTATCAATATTACTTACAAATGATACGTGATGTAACCGGGCTTAACGAAGCTAGAGACGGTACAGCTATGGATAAAAATTCGCTTGTAGGGCTTCAAAAGATGGCCGCTAACGCGTCCAACGTGGCAACTAGGCATATCAATCAGTCTAGTCTTTATATCACTCTTAAACTAGCCGAAAACATTGCGCTTAAAATAGCCGATGCATTAGAATTTCCACTGACTAGAAGTGCTCTACAAAATTCTATATCCACATTTAACATTAAAACATTAGACGAGATAGTAAACTTAAATCTTCATGACTTTGGTATATTCTTAGAATTAGAACCAGACGACGAAGAGCAAGCACAATTAGAAAACAATATACAAGTTGCATTGCAACAGGGAGGTATTGACCTTGAAGATGCTATTGATTTAAGGAATATTAAAAATCTTAAGCTAGCAAATCAAATGCTTAAAATTAAGCGTAAAGCTAAAGCTAAGCAGGATCAAGCAAACCAACAAGCTAATATAGCAGCTCAAGGGCAGTCGCAGGCTGATACAGCAGAGAAAACAGCTATGGCTGAAGTCCAAAAACAAGAGGCTATAATGGGCGCAAATGTTCAGTTTGAACAATCTAAAAATCAAATGGAAATTCAACGAATGGAAATTGCGTCTCAATTAAAAGCTCAGGAAATGCAAGCTAAGTTTAAGTATGATATGCAACTTAAGCAGCTTGAAGTTCAAAACACACAACAAAAAGAAGGTGCAATTGAAGATCGTAAAGATACTCGTAGCAAAATGGAAGCTTCACAACAGAGTGAGCTTATAAGTCAAAGGCAAAACGACAGTTTACCTATAGACTTTGAAAATCAACCCGAGCAGGGTATGCAGGCTTTCATGTAGAAAGTAACCAATTATTTAATTATATTATATTATGTCAGAAGTAAAAGCAAATGAACCTGTTAAACAGGAAGGCGAGTTTAAGATCAAAAAGAAAACTCCTAAAAAATTAACAACACCTAGCAATGAGCCGGTAAAAGTAAACATCAAAGAACCTTTGATTGAGCTGCCTCCGGATATTATAAAGGTGGTAATACCAAATGAAGATGCCATTCAAATCGGAGAAACAAAGGAAGTATCTGTGGAAGAACCATCCGGAAATAGCGCAGAGGTGGGAGAACTTATACAAGAGTCCGACAAAAATTCTGAAGGGTTTTCTCCAATCAAAGAAGTAACAGAAACTGAAAAAGTTGAAGCTCAAGTAGAAAAAGCTATACAAGACGAAAGAATTCTTGGTAAAGCTTTGCCTGAAAACATAGAAAAGTTAGTTTCTTTTATGGAAGATACAGGAGGGACAATAGAGGACTATACTAGGCTTAACGCCGATTACTCTAAAGTAGATGATGTTACATTATTAAAAGAATACTATAAAAAAGAAAAGCCTTATTTGGAGGGTGAAGACATTGATATGTTATTAGAGGACTTTATCATTGATGAAGACGTCGACGAAGATAGAGATGCACGCAAGAAAAGAATTGCGTTTAAAGAAGAAGTTGCAAAAGCCAAAAGCTATTTGGAAGAGACGAAGAGTAAATATTACGACGAGATCAAGTTGAGACCGGGCACTACTCAAGACCAACAAAAAGCTATGGACTTTTTTAACCGATATAATAAGCAGCAAGAAACGGCTGAGCAACAACACACACAATTCAAGGAAAGTACTAAAGAGCATTTTAATGACAGTTTCGAAGGTTTCGATATTAAAGTCGGCGAAAAAAGCTATAAGTACAATATTCAGAATCGTGATAAAGTTGCAGAAAGCCAGTCGAATATTAACAACCTTGTCGGGAAGTTCCTAGACAAAGAAGGTAATGTTAAAGACACGAAAGGTTATCACAAAGCTATGTACGCTGCTGACAATGTAGACAAAATTGCCTCTCATTTTTATGAGCAAGGAAAAGCAGATGCCGTAAAAGAAGTTGTAAACAGTTCTAAAAATTTAAGTAGTGCCAAAGCTAGGTCTACACAAGGGGACGTGTTTGTAAACGGATTTAAAGTTAAAGCAATTTCGGGCGCTGATTCTACAAGATTAAAAATTAAAACAAAAAAATTTAACTAAAAAAATTAACAAATTATGAGTTTAAGTCCACAATTTGGAAGTATTGTACCTTCGCAAATACAACAAACTCTTGCAAACAACTATTTAACGTTTGACCAAGGGCAAAATGATTTTGCACAACAATATTTACCAGAAATTTATGAACAAGAAGTAGAACGTTACGGAAACCGTACGTTATCTGGCTTCTTAAGAATGGTTGGCGCTGAAATGCCAATGACAAGTGATCAAGTAATTTGGTCAGAACAAAATAGGTTACATATATCTTACGATCCATGTACGGTAGTTGCCGCAGGTGCAGGTGCATTAAACTCCTCAACAGTAACTCCTACAGCTGCAGGAGTATCAGTTGTTGTATCTATAAATGACACAGTAGTTCTTTTAGATCCAGTTTCTGGAGCTGAAGCTAAAGGTGTTGTAACGGCTACAGTCCCTGGAGCTGCTGGTAGCTTTATTGTACAATCTTTTACTAATACTACTTTTGTTGCACAAGGAATTGGCGCTGCTGGAGTTAAAGTATTTGTATACGGTTCTGCTTACCAAAAAGGAACTAGCGTGCAAGCTGGTGGTACTTTAGGAGCTGGAAGCGCTCCTAGAGTAAGCGTTGATCCTGCTTTTACGCAATTTTCTAACTCTCCAATTATTCTAAGAGATCAATACGTTATTAACGGATCTGATATGGCTCAAATAGGATGGGTTGAAGTTGCAACTGAAGATGGAACTTCTGGATATTTATGGTATTTAAAAGCTGAATCTGAAACAAGATTACGTTTTGAGGACTATTTAGAAATGTCTATGGTAGAAAGTGAGTTAAACACAAACGCAGGAGCGGTTGCTGGAACTACTACTGCTTTTTTACCTGGATCTCAAGGATTATTTGCTGCTATTCAAGCTAGAGGTAATGTGCAAGTAGGTTTTACTGCTGCTGCCGGACTTGATGATTTTGATTCAATTCTTAAAAATTTAGATACTCAAGGTGCTATTGAAGAAAATATGCTTTTCTTAAATCGCCAAACTTCTTTAGATTTTGACGATATGTTAGCTTCTATTTCTGGCGGATTTGCTGGAGGTACTGCTTTTGGATTGTTTGAAAATTCTGAAGAAATGGCTTTAAATCTTGGATTTTCAGGATTTAGAAGAGGTTCTTATGACTTTTATAAAACTGATTGGAAATATTTAAATGACGCTTCTACTCGTGGAGGTATTGTTGGAATTAATTCAATCGAAGGTGTATTAGTGCCAGCTGGAACTTCTACAGTTTACGATCAAGTACTTGGTACAAACATCCGTCGACCATTTTTACACGTACGTTACAGAGCTTCACAATCTGATGACAGACGTATGAAGTCTTGGTTAACTGGTTCTGCTGGTGGTGCATTTACTTCAACTCTTGATGCTATGGAAGTAAACTTCCTATCTGAAAGATGTTTAGTAACTCAAGCTGCTAACAACTTTGTATTATTCAAAGGAATCTAATTGATTCAACATTAATGTAATTCTTACCCTCGTTGAACTGACGGGGGTAATTATTACTTTTATAACTATTTAATTTTATTATATTATGGCTAAACAAGCTAAAGCAGAAAAAGTTGAGGTTGCACCTCAAGAAGAAGTGGTAACAAGAGTTGCTACTCCAGTAAAACCTACAAAACCAGAGTGGGAAATCAAAGATAGAGTGTATTTTTTAACTGGAGATAAAACTCCGTTAACTTTAACAATACCAAGTAAACATACTCGTAAACACGCACTTCTTTATTTTGATGAAAAAACTGGGCAACAAAGAGAGTTAAGATATGCAACAAATCAAAATTCACCTCTTGTAGACGAACAAAAAGGCGAAGTTACAATGGGGCATATAAGATTTTTAGACGGGGCTTTAGCCGTTGGTAAAAGTAAACAAAATTTACAAAAATTACTTTCTTTATACCACCCTTTAAAAAACAGACTTTACCAAGAGTTTAGTGCAATAGAGGAAGCGAAAGATGAGTTAGATGTTTTAGATTTACAAATTGATGCTTTAAATGCGGCTAGATCGATGGATATTGATCATGTAGAAGCAATACTAAGAGTTGAAAAAGGATCTGCTGTGAATACAATGAGCTCTAAAGAACTTAAAAGAGATGTATTATTATTTGCTAGAAGCAATCCGGCATTGTTTATAAGCTTAGCAAATGACGATAACGTACAGCTTAGAAATTTTGCAATTAGAGCATCTGAGCTAGGAATAATTACGCTATCGCAAGATCAAAGAACTTTTGCATGGGGATCAAATGGTAGAAAATTAATGAACGTTCCTTTTGACGAAAACCCTTATTCGGCGTTTGCGGCTTTCTTAAAAACAGATGAAGGAGTAGAAATCTATAAGTCTATAGATAAAAAACTATAAAAACAAGTAATATTAATACAGGGCTCGTCTATTCGGGCCCTCTATTATAACACAATAAAAAATGGCAGTAAACATAAATGATGTATATCAAACAGTCTTGTATATTATAAACAAAGAACAAAGAGGTTATGTAACCCCTGCCGAATTTAATAGTTTAGCTGCTCAAGTTCAAGACGAAATATTTCAATCTTACTTTCCAGACGGCAATCAAGTAAACCGTCAAATACAAAACAATACTCAAAATGATACTGAGTTTTTTAATATTTTTGATAATATAAGTTATAAATTATATCCTTTTCAAAAAGATCTTACTTTTACCTTTAACACTGCAAATCAAGGATGGATATTTCTTGAAACAGATACTATACATAAAACAGGGGATGTTGTTTCAACATATACAGGAAACCCAACCTACAACTCTATAACTCAGGTTTATAGCAAAAAAGATTATAACAAAATAACTAGATCAAAATTAACTGCTCCTACTAAACAATTTCCAGCAGCTTTTGAAACTAGCACTAATATAGGCACTTCAACACAAGCGCCAAACCAATTTTTATTAAAAATTTCTCCTTTACCTAGCTCTGTTTCCATAAACTGTTTATTAAGACCATCGTCTCCTAATTGGACTTTTACCATTGGATCGTTAGGTCAATACATATTTAATGAACAATTTGCAACAAACTTTCAATTAGACAATTCAGAAAGAACCAGCCTAATAGTAAACATATTAAAATATTGTGGTATTATTATAAATGATCCTACAGTAATACAAATTGCAGAGCAAGAAGCGCAGCAAACTTCAATAAACGAAAAATCATAATAAATGGGTTTAATAACTGAAACAAATCAACAATATTACCAAGGAGCTCAAGGTTTTTTATCTGACGGGGTTGTTGGTGCTTTTCCTACAACTTTTGATACAGACTTAGTTTTTGGATCTTTTGATCCAGCAAGTGTAGATTATGCATTAAACAATTTTAAGCTTTACAAAAGTCTTACGGGAATACCTGGGTCATATCAAGAATACACGCTAGCTTATTTAGTTAGTAACAATATAATAACACTAGGAACCACGGGTGCGCCTGTTATTCCAGCTATAGGCGAATACTATGTTGTTCAATTAAAAGTTTTAAGCGGTGGTAAGTACGGTCAAACAGAAGCTGAAAAAGCTTATGGAGATATTGTAGAAGATAATTATGGTAGCTATGAATATATAAAACTAACAGATGCTATAGAAAATTTTATGGTTGGCTACGTGGGCGATGGTAAATTAATACAAAAAGCTAAAAAATCTGATGTATTGTTTTTTGCAAAAAGAAGTTTGCAAGAATTTAGCTATGACACTTTAAAAAGTATTCATTCTCAAGAGCTAAATATACCAGCTAGCTTAAGCGTTATATTACCTCAAGACTATGTTAACTATGTAAGAGTGTCTTGGATAGATCAGTTAGGTGTAAAAAGAATTATATACCCAGCAAACAATTTAACTATAGCTCCTTTTGGAACACCTATACAAGATCAAGTGGGTGTACCAACACAAGATAACTTTGGAGAAAACATTGAAGGAACTTCACTTACTGTTGAAAGATGGAAAAAAGCTAATGACAATTTATTAAACGGTCAGCTTCTTAACAACATAGACGAAGCTATTGATTTTCAAAACGCTTACGGATTTGAAGGTAGCTGGAATTGGGGAAGACAATATGGTCTTGACCCACAACTATCTCAAATGAACGGATGGTTTAACATGGATGAACGAGAAGGCAAAATGTCTTTTTCCAGTAACTTAGCAGGAAAACTTATTGTACTAGAGTACATATCAGACGGGCTTGCTTATGACTCGGATACTAAAGTACCTAAGTTAGCAGAAGATGCGTTATATGCGTCTATACTACATTCTATAGTGTCCACAAGATCAGGGCAGCAAGAGTATTTAGTTCAGAGACTTCAAAAAGACAGAAGAGCTAAGTTAAGAAACGCAAAAATAAGGCTATCAAATATTAAGCTTGACGAAATAGTTCAAGTAATGAGAGGTAAGTCTAAATGGATTAAACACTAAAATTAAATGGCACAAGCTCAAAATACTTTTTTAAAATCCAAAATGAACGGAGACCTAGATTCTAGGTTGATGCCGTCTGGAGAATATAGAACAGCTTTTAACGTGCAAGTTAGCAGGTCTGAAGGTGATAATGTAGGATCCTTAGAAAACGCTTTAGGAACTTCTCTTATTAAAAACTTTTCTGTTATAACACAAGTAGCGGACCTAGATTGTATAGGAACGCTTGCGGATGAAGTAAACGGTTTAATGTATTTGTTTTTAACAGATAATACAGATACACTAAGAAATCAGTTTCAACAAGAATTTGGATCAGGTGGATATGTGCCAGAAGGGGCCGCTAAAGGAGAAACGTTAAGAACTCCAGGAGTTGGTTATAACAAAGACGCTATTTATCCCTGCACCGGGGGCACTGGCACGGGATTAACTTTACAGGTTACTAGTGTAGATTCCCCCGCGCCTAGCACCACAGGTCCTATTTTAGGAGCTTTTATAAATAACCCTGGATCTGGATATACTGTAGGAGATGTTTTAACTGTTTTTGATAATACTGCTGTCGGCACTGGCGGAGAAATTACAATTTCAGAATTAGCTGGAAATAATTTTATATTTCAAGTAAACATAGCTACAAATAACGCAACCTGTTTAGTGCAAGGAAGTTTTCTTAATTTTTCTACACAAACTCCTATATATGGCGTTAACATACTAGAAGGCTTGTTGTTTTTTACGGACAATAGAAATCAACCTAGAGTCATAGATGTTAACTTAGCAAATCCAGATGGATTAAGCACACCTACTTATTATACAAATGAAGATCAAATATCAGTTGCTAAATATAATCCATATCAACCAATTGAATTATATGATTTTAGTATATTAGCGCCAGCTGCTTCAACGCCTTATGAGACTACATTAAAAGATGTAACTGCAAAAATATTACCCAATGGAGGAGTTGGGACAGTGGAAGGTGACGGAGTTGCAGGAACTACGGTTTTAAACATACTAGCTGGAAACATACAGGGGGACATAGTAACCGGCTCTCCTTATTCATCCGGAGCTACTGTAGGGTATATATCAAATCCTAATGGCGGTCCTATAATTTCAATAGCTGGAGCTACAGTGTCTTCTAGTACATACACTACACCAACTTTACCTGCTCTTCCGTTTTTTGCAATTGTAATAACTGGCGGAAATTTTCCTACTATACCTGTTAATGCAGTATACGAATTTGTTTTTAATGCAAATCCTTATTATAATCCTAAATTTTCTGGAGACGATAACTTTTTAAAAGATAAGTTTGCAAGATTTGGATATAGATTTAAATTTGCAAATAATGAATATTCTATTTTTTCGCCATTTACTCAAACAGCTTTTATACCTAAACAAGATGGGTATTTTATGTATCTAAAAGAAGCTGGTTTACAAGAAATAGATGATCAAACAAACACTTATCGCAGTACCGTTGTTTCATTTGTAGAAAACAAAGTAAATGAAATAAAACTAAGAATACCTTTACCTTATAAAAATTTTGATTTAGCTAACAAGCTAAAATTAACAGAAATAGATATACTATATAAAGAGTCTGATGCTTTGGCTGTAAAGGTTATAGACACAATAGACGCTAACTTTATATTTAATGCCGCTGCTACTTTTACTACAAGTCAAGCAGTGTCAAATAGCCCCGGTCCTTTTACTATTAACAATGTATCTGGCGGAATCAAAGTAGGCGATAGTGTAACAGGCGTTGGATTAGGGGCATCTGTTTTAACTACTTATCCTGCTAAAGTTATAGCTTTTGTTCCAACGGATTCAAGCAACCCTGTTTCTGGATTATTGACTTTAGACCAAGCTGTTACACTTGAAACAGGTATTACTTTTAAGGTAAACGATCCTGACTATTTAGATTATAATTATCAGTCTACTAAGCCATTTAAAACATTACCACAATTTCAAACAACTAGAGTTTATGACAAAGTTCCGGTTAGAGCGCTTGCTCAAGAAATAGCGGGCAATAGAGTTATATATGGCAATTATCAAAACAAACATACTCCGCCGGAAGGAATAAATTATAATGTAAACTGCAGCACTAAATATGATTTTTCTTTAAATCAATTAACTGCCACTTCGTTTCAAACATATGTTGACACTAATACTATTATAATAGATTTTGCAACAAGCAAAGATGTAGATCTTCTGGTAGATGGGATGGTATTTACATCGGATAGTATAGGTGCTATTATACCAGATAATACTTTTATATCTAGCTTTACTGTAAGTGGAAATAGCGCAACTGTAGTTTTAACAAATAATGTTACCGTTTCAACAGGGGATATAATAATTCTTGAACCGGGAGGCAATGTAGAAAACTACACATCTAAAATAGAATACCCTAATCATTCTGTTAAAACAAATAGAAACTATCAAGTTGGTTTTGTTCTTTCAGATAAATACGGTAGACAATCAAGCGTAGTGCTTTCAAATAACACTGAAGAATTAATAGCACCTGATGGAACAGCGTACTCTGGATCCACTATATATTCTCCTTATATAAGCAAAGGAACTGACCAAGATAATTGGCCTGGTAATTCATTAAAAATATTAGTGAATGATCCTATACAAACAAATCCTTATAATGATAATGTTAAAAACTATTCTTACAACCCTACTGGTTGGTATTCTTATAAAATCGTAGTAAAGCAAACAGAGCAAGAGTATTACAACGTGTACTTGCCGGGCATTATGGCTGCGTATCCAAACACTCCAACAAAAGAAATAAACAATACTTCACATGTTGTTTTAATTAATGACAACATAAATAAAATACCTCGTGATTTAAACGAAGTAGGACCAGAGCAAAGACAATTTAGAAGTTCTGTTCAATTATTTGGTAGAGTTGAAAACACAGCTCCTCTTGCGCCAATAACTTCAGCAAATATAGGAGATGCAAATATTCAATATTATCCAGGAAGATTTACGGATACTGTTTCAACTATATCGACAGTCAATGATTTATTTGATTACAATCCAATAGATCCTTTACAACCAAATTACTTTCCTCAATTTTATGATTTAAATTCTAATCCTTTAATTGGCAGAATAAGCACACAATCAAAAATTGGACAAGTAGCTACAACTTATTATAATCCTTCAAGTGCAGTTGTTTCTTCAGCTGTTGACAATAATTTTGAAGTATCTATATCAAGTATAACTGGCAATCCTACACTTAATTCTTTGGTTTCTGGAAAAAATGTTCCAGATAATGTTTACGTACAAGCTTTTACAGCTGAAGTAGGAGTTAATAGTTTTGGCATAACATCTCAAACCGGAGGAGCTTCTGGAACTTCTGTTGATATTTTATACTCTAGTATACCTACACCGGTTTTTACACAATCGCAGATTATTGGATCTATAGTTACAGGAGAACAAATTCCAGATTCAGAGGTTGTAAAAGTAGTTAATTGGACGTATACAGGCGGCGCCGTTGGAACTTTAGAGGTAGATGTTGATATTACCGCAGTACAAAATAGCGAAAGATTAACTTTTTCCCCTACTGCAGGATTTGTAAAGCTTAAAGATAACGCCGACCCATTCAATCTTTTTAGAGTTTCTTTGTCTGCTGACACAGTTTTATCATTTACAGAAACAAATGGACCCACTGCGTTTATTGAAAAAACACCTGGCTTACAATATTTAGCTGTATATGAAACAGAACCAGTTGTAAGTTTATTAGATATATTTTGGGAAACATCAAGCGCTGGTCTTTTAAGCGATTTAAATGACGCTATTTTAAATGGAAGCAGTGCGGGTGCAAATTTTGACTTTTTTAATTTAAATCCTTTTACAGAAGGATTACCTCAAGGCACGCAAGCAAGCCCTGCATACATACTTAATAGCACTTTTCAATTAACTACTAGCTTTGGAGATGTTATAACGGGAGGAACTTTAGTTTTAGATTCAGTTACAGAATTTTTACAAGATAACGATGAAGATACCGGATTAAATGTTCAGCTAGAAACTAATCCAATACCAGGGCCCTACTTTGATTTAGTAGATCAAGGAGCTTCAGATGTAGGCCCTTGGCAAATACAAACAACGGATGCTTACTATAATAATGTTTTTTACTTTTACGAAGAAAATGCTATAAAAAGAAATTTTAGATTTAGTTTTACAGCTACAGTTAATGGTCAAGATAGTAATATTGTTAAATTAGCATCTTTAGGCAATGAAATTCCTGTTATTACTTTTCCAACAGTTTCTTTGCCTTTACCCAGTCCTATTTTTACAAATAGAGCTATTACTACAGGCTTAATTACAGATGCTGCGCAAAACTTAACTCCTTTAACAGGTGTTAATGGCGCCCACAATCCAAACTTAGCTTATCAAAATCAAGGCGAATTAGCGGGGTTAAACTGGAGCATTGGCTATATAAGAAAAGGCACCAACAACCAACAAAGCGAAATTAACATTGCAACATCTTCTTTTTCATTAGAACAAACAGCAAACACTACAACTAAAAAATTAGAATGTCAAATACTTAATAATAATCCACAGTTAGAGCCTGATCTTTACTACATAAATGTAGTTTTAGCAGACGGAGGGGCTTCAGTCTCTACGTTAGTTATTTTAAACTTTGGACTTCTTGTGCCTTCTGCTAACATTTATAATTCTAAAGTAAGCGGCACCGTGCAAGGTGATAGCGACATTGATACTGATAACATTAGAGCAACAGTTATTATAATTGACGCGAACGTAATAGGCGCTGACTCAGATGACTACGGATATTACTTTTTTCTTGGAGGCTATTTTAAAGATTATAGTGATCTTCTTCCTAATATTGCCGGGTTGGGTGAAGACTTAACAACTTATTCAGGCGGTACTTTTATAACAATTCCAAATAACACTGTAGACGGCAATGGTCAAACAACTTGGGCATTTCCTCAAACTACACCTTTAGATTTTTATACTGGCAGCCAAAATGAATGTCCTCGGTGGTGGTATGCTACAACTTTGGGTGATTTAGGTGATTTATTAGAAGGTCTTACTTCTAATGCGCCGTTTTTTGCTTTATGGGAGCCTTGCTTTGGAAATTTTGGAACTACTGGTGCTTTAAGTTTAACTCCCACTTCTGACGATGCGGCAGCAGGCGTGCCCCAAAATCCTGATGTAGTTGGATATTCTTTTCAAATAATATAAAATGAAACTTTATAGTCCAAAGGAAATTAAAAATTATATTTCTAAAATAAAAGATTATAATTGGGATACTTTTAAAGTTTATTTATCAGGATCTTGCTTGGAAAACAGAAAAACTAAAGACGTTGATTTAATTGTAACGGGCGAAGGAAATTATGAATTGCTTGTAGAAACTATAAAAAAAATTAGAGAAACAGGGCCTTATGATGTTACGTTTCGCTTTGAAATTTTATCTCAGGAAGAATTAAAAAAAGAAGGCACAATATTATACGGTAAGCATTATGATAGAGCAGGGTCTAAATGGGCGGCTCAACGCCCTGGAGGTTTTTGGAAAAATAGTTTTTATTTTTTACCTTTAAAAACACCCTTTCCAGAATTCAATCACCCAACAATAAAAAGAACAATTAAAGAACCTAAATTGATATATGACGGGTCTTGTAATTTAAAATAAAAATAAGTAATAATTAACTATGGCCGGAGCGATAATAGAAGTTAAGTATTTTAATACGTTCTTGTTGAAAAAAACAAGTAACAGTCAAAAGCCAATATGGAATGGATCTTATGGTATGCCTCAAAGCATTGGAGGCTATCCGCGTGTAAGTAATCCAAACGACGTAAACAACTGGGTAATAGAAGAATCTAGAATTAGAGGCGGTTATAATAATACTACTGTTGACTTTGGGGTTAAAGCTTATTTAGTAGAAGAAGATCCTAATGCTTCTTTTAAAATAAATTCTTTAATATACTCTGGAATATTTAATTCAAGAACAAGTATAAATCAAACAAATGTGTTTTCTGTTGCTGAAGATATAACTAAATCTGCAGATCCAGCAAACGGATCTATACAAAAGTTATATGCTGAGGATACAAATTTAACCGTATTTCAAGAATTAAAGGTTAGTAGAGCATTAATAGATAAAGACGCTATATATTCAGCCGAAGGTGGTGGCGCTGTTACTTCTAGTAATTTAGTAATAGGAGTTATACAACCTTATGTTGGGGAATACGGTATAAGTAGAGACCCTGGTAGTTTCGCTGTTTACGGATATAGAAAATATTTTTCAGATAGAAACAACAATGTTATTCTACGATTGTCGCGAGATGGCTTAGAAGAAATTTCATCATATGGTATGATAGATTATTTTAGAGATAGATTAAATAACATAAACACAAACGATTACACAGGAGATATTATAGGCGGATATGACATATATAATCAACAGTATGTTATTTCTACAGCAAGAAAAAAAATTTCACCAAGCACAGGAATTGGTATTTTTATATCTGGTCAAACCCTTAGCTTTGATGAACGGCCTAAAGGCTGGGTAAGCTTTTTTGATTACACTCCAACAAACTTATTTAGTTTAAATGGGAAGTTTTATTCAACAGTAAAAACGGGGGGTCGCATAGGTAGTCCTAGAGGCGGATTGCAATTATGGCAACACAATGCAGCAAATCGTAACCCTTTTACTTTTATTCAACCTAGGCGTGGTAAATTCTATGGAGAAGATTATCCTTCATCAGTAACATTTATAGTAAATCCTCAACCTACTGTTTCTAAAACTTTTCAAACAATATCTTATTTAGGTAGTAACGGATGGGAAGTTGGCGGCAGCAATGCTCAAAATCAAGAAATTAATATTAAATCAGACCCTACGGGTACATTTGAAAATCCAGAAACAAATGAATGGGTTAATTTTACTGATACTATTTCCCCGTTACAAAGCCAAGGTATTACAGTAAGGGGAATTGCTAGTTACCTTGAAGGAGAGTATGTTAACATAAGCTCGAGGCTTATAATTGCAGCAGACTCTACAACAAATACAATAACTATTACGTCAGCTAGCGTAAATGGTCAATTTATTCCGGGAGGTGCAATAGCTACCGCAATTGGAATACCCACGGGAACTACTGTTACTAGTTTTACGCCAGGACTTAATATTCAACAAATTGTATTAAGCGTTCCTGTTAATGTGGTAGCCGGAGCTGCTCTTACTATATACAGAACTGTTAAAAAAGAAGATTACGCAGCTGTTCTTGGCACACCAAATCCTCCTTTACCTAGATTTTATTCAGGATTTAATTTAAAAGAAAACAAATATGTAGCAGCTGTGGATAAAACAGGTGGCAGCATGAGTGGTATAAAAGGATTTTATTTTGAAACAATACTAAGAACTGACAGCTCTACAAATTTAGGGGGTGAAAAACAATTATTTTCAGTAGGAAGTACATATACAACAAACAATGGATATTAACAATAAAAAAACAATATTATGCCAATACCATTAGCCGCAGCAATTATAGGAGGAGGCGCATCTTTAATAGGAGGCATATTTGGCGCTTCTAGCGCTTCAAAAAGAGCCAAAGCGGCAGCTGACGAAAGGCGTAGGCTTCAAAAAAAATTAGATAATTTAGAAGCTAATAGACAAGAAATAATAAATCCTTATGAAGGAATTCAAGATTTAAGTAATTTAATAAGTAATCCTTTTGCAAATTTGTCAGTAGCTACAGGCGCGGCTGAAATGAAAATTGAACAAGCGGATATATCTTTAGCTAATACTTTAGATACTATGAGAGCTACGGGCGCAAGCGCAGGTGGTGCTACGGCATTAGCTCAAGCAGCATTGCAATCTAAAAAAGGCGTTGCTGCTAGCATAGAAATGCAAGAAAAACAAAACGAAGATAAACGAGCAGCCGGAGAACAAGTGGTTCAAAAAGCTAAAATGTCTGAAGCTCAAAGATTGCAACAAGCAGATGTAGCAGGAGAACAATTTATGTTTTCTACTAGAGAAGGACGCGAAATGCAACAATTAGATAGAACCGCTTCAATGCTTGGTGCTGCTGGACAAGCTGAAGCACAAGCTGATTCAGATAGAACAGGGGCTATAACTGGCGCAATAGGAAGCTTAACTAGTATGGCAGGAGCGTATTACGGTAGTCAACCAATAGGATAAAAACATGGAAAACAAAAATTTATTTCAAAACCTTTACTTAAAGCAATTTAACCAAAGCAATGCTATAGCTTATAGCGAGGGATTTGTAGCTAACGCAAGTGATTATAATTTTCAATTACTAGACAATGCTTACAGAAACGCCGGTAAAACGTACGCTAAATTAAAAATAGCTATTGAATCTAATAAATGTGTTTCAGAGCATTGCTCTATGGAATTGGCTGGAATTAAAAACCTTGAAGAATCACCTCAAGCTTCTTTAGATTTTCTATCTTCACTAATATCAGAATTTAGCGTTACAGAAGAATCTAATTTTGATCCAAATAATAATTATAAATACGCAGTAGCAAATAGTTTAATGATGGGTAAACCGGGATTTTCTAAAACAGACGGCTATAATGCTTTTTTAGATTTACTCCCTGATGGTTCTCAGCAGATTTCTTTTATGGGTCCTGCTTTCACAAAGACTATACCAGATCCTTACGATCCTAGATTTAGTGTTAAAGTAGAAGATCCTTTAATAATAAACAGTGCAGCTCTAAACGCGCTTCTTCAATCAGAAACCTCATTGGTTGCTTCTACTCCGGACATAAATAAAGACATGCTACGGTTGTTAACTGAAGTGGGCTTATTTGCTAAAGAAATGATTGGTGAAAATGGAGAATTAACATCAGCAGCTAAAATTACAGAAGAATATATAGTAATGAATCCAAACGGTACACCTGATTATGAAATTGTAGATATTGGGAATGGAAAAGGAAAAAACATGCTTAAGTATGATATGAGTAAAATTGAAAAAAAAGTTATTCCTTTTATAAATGCTGAGGTGGCTGGTTTAATAAGCTCTGAGCAAGACGTAATTGCTGCTTGGAACGTTTACATATCTAAAGACACAAGTGTTGACGAGGACGCTCAGATGGCTCAGAATGCTAATGCTGGATCTTCTAGTTGGATTTACGAATTAGATTTACCATTGCAGCAAGACAAAAAAGTTTTATTTGAAACAAAATACAAAGAATACTTTATGAATAATTATCTAAAACAATTCACAACTAACCAATCACCAACGGTTAAGGAAGATGCAGCAGTTTTTGACTTAGCAGAGGCTAAACAAGCAAAAGCTCAAAAGTTTTTAGATGATAATAATTTAAATTAAATTAAATGACATTACTAGAATACGTACAAACATTAAGTTCAGATATATCTGTGCCAGAAAAAGTTGCTTTAACCCAAGCTTGGAAGGAAAGAAACGAAGACCCTATTGAACAAGAAGTAATTAAAACTTCTGCTGAAAAGGTAAAGCCTAGTAAATTTAATGAAGATGGGTCTTTTAATTTAAGTTCTTTTGAAAACGAAGATTCTAAAAGCTTGGCTAAAAGCACAAATGAAAAAAAGAAAAAAGCTGCTGCGGACGAAAATGCATTTGTAACAGCAAGTCAAAAATACCAAGCATTTCAGGAAAAATATTTAAATGTAAAATTGGAAGGGTCTGCATTGAAATTAGATTTTCAAGAAACTGTAAAAAAAAATAAAGAATTTTCTGATTTAACATTAAATCAAAATTTTAATCAAATGACCGGAGCGGCTCCTACATATATTTTACCAGAAGAATATTCTAAAATTTCAAAATCTGGTGAAATTTATTCCCCAGGCGATGGATGGGATTATAAATTTAATTTTAATAACGAAAACGGGCAAATAGAATATTTAACAAAAAGAAAAGAAAGCAAAAATTTCTTAACGCCTAGCGATCAAGTAGTAAGCGCTAATGTAGCCAATATTTTTGGTCATTTAAGTGAAAAACAACAAAAACAATTGCAAGAAGTAAATGCTTCTAACCGAGCAATTGCTAAAAGACAAAGACAAAGAGCAGAAGCTTTATTAGCAGCAAAAGAAGCTGAAAAAAACACAATACCTTTAACTCAGACTGCTAACGTAGAGCAACCTTATATTTCTTTTTCTGATAAAAGCGTAAATACAATAAATCAAAAAGTTTTAAATACTCAAAAATCTAACTTAGTTAAAGGAAAGGACAAAGTGTCTGGTAAAGATCTTTTAAAATATGATCCTAACTCAAAAGATCAATCTCTTGCAGTTCCAGAAATTTCTTTTAATATAACTCAAGAAAAGGTTGAAGACATAATAAATAGCTTTGATGCTTCTAAGGAAGAAAAAGCAGATATGCTTGTGGTTTATAAGTTAAAAAAAGAGCTAAACAACACGCCTTTAGAGTCTGACTACGACGCGTCTATAAAAGCCAGATCTAGATCTTTAGCTATATTAAAAGAAATAAAAGTTATTGACGCTAAGTATAATAATAAAGATATAACAAAAGGGTTTTTTCAAGACACTTTTATAAGTTCTCAACAGCAAGCAACTCCTGAAGCTGTAGATATTTTTACTAACTTATTTAAAACAGCTAGGGGTAATTATGGAAGAGGCGAAAAGATGAAAGATAATAAAGTTGTTTTTGAACAAGTTTTAAATAACACAGTAAAAAACGATCCTTTTATAAAATCTGAGTTATTAAATCTTCAAATAAATGCGGAAGGCTTAATACAAAAAAAAGCTGAAGAATTAAATAAAAAGTATAACACTAGCACTTTAGAAGGCAACGAAAAAGCAACTAAAGAATACGAACTGTATGTTAAATCTTTAACTCAAGACAAGCTTTTTGCTAGTGAATCTTTTAAAAAAAGATATGGACAACTCCAAACAGTAGCCTCTACGGCTATGAGTCAAATAAACCTAGCAGAAGGTAGAGCTAATGATCCTTTTTTCTCTAAAGTTGATGCTTTAGCAAAACTGCCAGGGTTTGGGCTTGCTGCGATAGGTTTAGAAAGTTTAGCAAAAGGAAGTAAAAATTTTCAAAAAGCATTCAATAGCATTCAATTAGATTTTGCAGCAGATGCAGGAGAATATAATACTAATATGCTTTCAGCTTTAAACAATGCTTTAGCTGACGGCACTGTAAGTAATGACGAAAAATTTATAGTTAAAGGTAAAAAGTTTTCAGTTAAAGAAATAAAAAAGTTTTTTAACGATAGAATAGCTGGAGACACAAAAAATATAGTTAAACAATTAGAGGATTTAGACAGTATAGACTTTGATTTAAGCTTATATAAAAATGCTCAAGACAAAGAAAATTCCTGGCTAGAAAAAACTTTTGGTACTTTAGTGGAGTCTGCCCCAATGATGGGAGCTGCTTTTCTTGGGACTGCAGCAACTTACTTTTCAGGAGGTACAGCTGCTTCAGTTATTGCCCCTATAGCATCTAGCTTAGGCTCAGCTGCTTTATTTACTCAGTTTTATGGCGATCAATGGTATGAGACTTTTATGCAAGGAGCAAGAAACGAAGCTAAAAGCAAAGGTATAAATCTAGACTCATTAAGTAAGGAGGATAAAACAGCTTTTTTAATTCAAGCTTTAGAAAGCGGAAAATATGACAAGTCTGCTGAATCAGCGGGATCTGCAGCTTTGCAAGCTTACTCTGAAAAGCTTGGTTTTAGCAAGCAATTTGCTGCAACTGGAAAAGCTTTAGGGCTTGGCGCAGATGGCATAGGCTCTTTGATAAAAGGGCAATGGAAACAGACTGGTAAAGCATTTCTTAAAGGTTCTTTAAGCAAAAGTGAAGCTTATTTAAGTGAATTTGGAACTGAATGGAGTCAAACAGTAGTATCAGGCTTAAGTACAGCAACATCTTTAGGAAGAGAAAATGCTCTTGAATACGTAAACTTTGATGAGGCCTGGACAGCTGGAAAAGCCGGAGGTAGCGCTTCTTTACTTTTTCCTGGAATAACTAGCATTGCTGCTCAAACACGTGTTGAGATTCAAAATCTTTCTAGAAAAGTAGCTATAGAATTTGCTCCTGATTCTAATTTTGCACAAGCAAGCTTAGTTGCTGATAATTTTTTCAAAGCAGCTCAAACAGAATTAGATTTAAGATTAAAATCAGGATTAAATCCGGATGGTACTGAGTACACTATTAAGCAGCATCAAGATGATACTAACGCTTTAGCTAGTACATCTAACGCTTATAGAAGAATACCAAACACAGCTAGTAACGAGTTAAGAACAGAGCTTCTTGATTTAATGGTTAGAAGAGATAAATTACAATTAGAAATTAACAAAATTAACGATTCTGATTTAACAGTACTTCAACAATTAGAGTTAAATTTAGTTAAAAATGAAATAAAAGAAGCAGCAAAAGAAGCTTCTGCTCCAGCCGGAGATAAAACAGATGCTAAAGCGCTTAGAAAAGGAGCCAGCGTAGCTATTAGCCAATTAGGAGCGGGCGTGGAGCGAGTTAGCAATACAAAAGACCTTCTTAGTAGTATTTTATCTTTAGAGGCTCAAGGAGTTAAAGTGAATATTAATAGAAATGAAAAAGGAGAAATTCTTCCAGCAAAAGATCAAGATTACGGTATATTTGCTAAAGTACCTGACGGAAAAGGTGGATTTGATATACAGCTAATAATTAACGATGTGTCTTCAAAAGCCGATGGTCTTTTACCAGCAGATAAGCATGAGCTATTGCATATAGCGGCTATGAAAATGGATGACGCCTCAAAAATAAAAATGGGTAGTGATATATTAAACTCTTTAATAAATGACTCAAACATACAAGTAAACAGGAAAACTAAAAGACTTTTAGCCGCTTACAAAACAGATTTAGATAAGGGAGATATTACAGCAGCTGACTTTTTTGAAGAAGTTATGGCTGTAACTAGTGACGGTTTAACACCCAACCCAAAAACAGGTGTATCAGCTATAACAGTAAAAGATATAAGTAAGTTTAAAGCTATTGCTCAAAAAATATTACAAACAATAGGCTGGAGACAAAATTTTGCTGATGGTCAACAGGCTATTGACTTCTTAAAAGAATTTAATGCAGATGTATTAAAAGGTGAAGGTTTATCAGAAAGCGTATTAAGCAGGTTTGATACTAAAACTGGCACAGACATTGAAACTAAAATTGAATCAAGCGATTCTAAAGCTAGCAAAAAAGATGTAGAAACGCCAGAACAAGCTACTAGAAACAAGAAGCTAATGCAAAATATAGTTGAAGGTGATGTAAGTGCTGCCAATGCTCTAGTTGAAGAAAACGCTGGTTTAATACTTGGACCAAAATTTTTAAATTTTAATCCAGATATAACTGCTCAAAGCGGGGTAACATCTGAAAATGTTTTACAAGCTGTAACAGATATGATGACACCTGGCATGGTTGATTTAGTTTTTACTAAAGCAAAAACAGGCACCGCAAGAAAAACATCATTAGCAGAAGAATACGCTCAAGAAAAAGGTGAAGTTAGTACTTTTTTAGGAAGATTGGCTAGAAGAAAAAAAGAAATATATACAGCTGCAGGCCTTGACCCTAATAAATTTAATTTAGTTGGCATTGACTTTTCAACAACACAAATAATAGACGAAGATTCAAATATTGAGCCTAGGAAAGAAAAAGAAATTCCCACAAATCAAGTAGATGTTACAAGCTTTGGGCCAGCTAAAAATAAAAAAAGTGATTTAGAAAATATAATACAAGTAAAAGACGTAGATCGACCTAATTTTAAAACTTTAAATAACAAATATTTTAACGAAGTGTCTGAAAGTTTATTTGGCATAGAAGGTAAAAAGGTTCGTGGTAATGTTAGTTTAAAATACGGAGAAGTTAATGGCAAGCCTATTTCTTCAGAAGCTAATATTTTGCAAAACTTATTTAAAAGCGATGAATCTGTTAGAGATTTTATAAGAACTATGCCTCCCTATAACGTTGCTACTAAAGAAGCAATAATAGACAAGCAAGGCAAATCTATTGATGTTTCAAGAGATACTTATGGCAGGGCTCTTGGCATTAATCCTAAAGTTTTAAAAACATTTTATCAAAAAGTAAATCGCGCAATACCTGGGATATCCAACCCTAAGGGAAGAAGCAAAGGTAAATCAACTCAAACAGACGTATTTGAATTAAAACCTGAATTTAACCCAAAAAATAAAGTTATAGGCGCAAAACCTATAGCTAAATTGCAAAGCTTAATAGGAATTAATAAAGGAGAATTAAGTATACCTATAAAAGAAGAAGCAAGAACTGAGTTTGGAAGCGCTTTAACAGGCTTATCTAAAATGTATGTAGATAACGTTATAAATACTATTGGACGCTCTAAACTAGACTCTAGCCAAGCTAAGGCAGATCTAGCGGCTGGTAAGTCAAAATCAATGGCTAGCCGAAAACTTAAT